>BNJS01000580.1_pt1 | contig 114662 bp, 135 predicted proteins | sample 8540461 | NCBI WGS metagenome assembly BNJS01 (sample SAMD00202454, study PRJDB9452) | human saliva metagenome | isolation source: human saliva | place: Japan | reverse complement strand
GCAACTTATTGCGCTGACTAACAATCCGAAAATACGCTTGAGATAAGACAAGCTTTGACATTTTTGACGCTAAGCCAAGAGATAGGGATGAGTAAGAATATAAGTTTGTGTCCGGATTCCCAAAATGAGTCAGGAATACAAGCAAGCAACAAAAATAATTCCAAAAGCTAGCCAGCTTTTTGCTATTCTTCCAAAATAGCAGTAAAACAGAGGAAAAGATATAGCAGCCAAAACCAAAGGCGCACAAGACTTTTCGGCGCCAGCATTCCGCAATGCTTCCAGTTCTCCTGATAAGCTGTCGGATATACCATTTGCTATGCCGGGAAATATGGTGGCGATCTCTCCTCCCATTTAACTGCCGAAAGAAACTGACAAAGCCCAAGTTTAGCTGATAGCTCTTCGCATCTAGGATATTGTGGATTCTAAAACTATCTTCATCTATTTTTGTTACAATAAAAATGGACTTCTCCGAGGATGGCTCATAGCGACTCCTTTTAGCGATCTTACTTTCTTTAGCCAAGAACACAGCATACTTTGACTTATGACAAATGGTAAGAATTTTTGTTCCATTCCTTCTCTTTTTCTTTATTTTCTTTAGGATTCTTTAAGGCTGAAAACATAATTTGCTCTGGTTTCCTTTGTATCCTATACACAGTTACAGAAATGTAACTAAAGAAAAGCTTTCATACTCAACTCGAACCTTTCTCCTGAAAATATGGTTTCGGAGTCCCCCTATCAAAGGGAAGAAAAGCGGCTGTGAAAATCATAGCCGTTTTTCTTTCTTCTGTATTTCCGAAGCAAGCCTCCCGACGCAATTCCTATTAGCTTAAGGCTCTGTCTTATCTAAGAGACTGAGCTTTGCCTGTTCAAGAAAAACAGATTAAAAAGCATGACACAAAGATACAGAATCATACATATTCTATTGATAAGGTTGGTATGAAAAACGAAGTAGTTTAAAATGCAGGCTCCATAAGATAGAAAAAGTAGAGCAAAGGAAAACTGATAGACTCTGTTATCCTTTAAAGATGCTTTTTCGTCCTTCAAGCTTCTTTCTAACTGACCAGCTGCTCCTAAGCCAATGATCATGGTCATGCAGAAATCTTTGACAGCCTGCCCTTTTACTAATCAAAAACAATAAAGAAAGCTACAGCTACCCCGATGTTTAACAAATCCCAAACACTAAGCTTCATACTGCCTCCTTTCAATGTGCTCATGACTTCCAAAGCATTTTCCCTTAGGAAGCCGTCACATATTGTAAAATATTGAATAAATGTCTTTTGAGGTGATTATATCCTAACTAACTTTTGGCTTTTTCATCTACATTTCTATCTAAACAGCAAAAACGGGAGCTGCATCACACTCAGGCCTATATTTGAGTAAAATTTTTGATACATCGCTATCTTTCTGCTCTGCATCCTTCTCCGCCGATGCTTCACCTTCCCACAAAGTACGGAGCCGAAGAGAGGCTTCGCTGGTTTCCCAAAAGGAATACAGTAGGACAGGCGGAAATAGCAGGTAGAGCCAGAAAGCAGACCAGTAGCACCTATAATGATATGCTCTTCCTCCGCCATCTTCTGAATGCCTCCGTATCCTCCAAGGGAGATTTCACGAGAAGATAAAAAGGCTCCCTCCGGCGGCAGACAGGAAAATCCCATTTCCGTAAGCTCCGTATACAGAAAGCATGACGGTTTCTGTCATAAAATCCCACATCCACCTTCACTTCCAGACATTCGGAAATTACCTTTTTGGAAGAGAGACGGGGCATTCACAAAGCCCGAGGTTCTGCCGGCAATCGTGGCAGCCCGCATCAGCTTTTTCTCCGTCCTCCACGTCTTTTCCTATGGCAGATAGCCGATTCTCTCTCCGCGGATGGAAAGGGTTTTGGAGAAGGAATAGAGGTAAATGCTGTTATGATAAAGGCCTGGCATATAGGGTACATGGTTCTATCGTCATAAACCAGCTCCCGGTAGGCTCATCGCAAATCAGGTAAATAGGGGTGTCCCACCCTTTCCTCCCGCCCTCTCAGCATCTCGCCAAGGCTCTTCAGCTCTTCTTCCTTATACACCACACCGCTGGGGTTGTTGGGATGATTTAAAATCACCGCCTTGGTTTTTCTGCGAATCAGCCGGTCTGCCATGCCGATATCCAAAGAAAAATTATCTTCTTTCACCGGTACCACGGTAAGCTTTCCCTTGTAGTGGGAAACGTAGGCATTGTACTCCGTAAAATAGGGAGCAGCAAAGCACCTCATCTCTTCATCTAAAAAGACAGCGCATCAGACATTTTAAGCCTCCTGCCGTCTCGCGCTGCATCAGAGAAGAATCTGCTCTTCTCATAGGGCAGTTCAAAACGTCTTGTCAGATGCCGTGCAATCTGTTCCCGCACCTCATCATAGCCGCATTTTTACATAGCCGTGAATTTCGTGGGGATCCTGATTTTCCAAAAGGCTGATAATGGCATTTTTCACTTCGTAGGGCTCAGGAGCCACAGGATTTCCCAGACTGAAATCATAGACATTTTCCTTGCCGTACTTCTCGGCCATTTCCTGTCCCAGTTCAAACATCATCTTTCGAATCGCGGAATTTCCTTGTAAAAGGGGTTCCATTGTCTTGCCAGTGCCATATTTCCTCCCAAAGAGCTTTCTGCTCTTTTGCTTTTACTGCTTTTTCTTGATTTGCTGGCAAAATATTCTTTGTTTATTGCTTTACTACTTTGTAGCTTGTTCGCTTTTTGCTTTATTCTACTTGCTTATTTTAACGATAATTCTTGAATTGATTGCTTCTATTTACTACTTCTATTGATTTCTTGGACTTTGTTCCTGCGGGCTCTCCTTCTTTTGCTTTTTTCAATGCCGCCTCCTTTAAGGCATTAAAACTTTCTTTCTTTGAAACCGCATCCGGGTTATTTCAGTAGCATCGTTTTGTATGCACCAATGCATCTTTCCGCTTTTTCACACTTTCTGCCGTCTTCCAAACCGCGCTCTCCTCCATTCTCTTGTCCTTTAAAAGACCCTCTAGAAGAATCCGGCGGATTCTTTCAGATTTCCGGCAGATTCCTTCATGCTGCTGGCAGCTTGCTCCACCGCTCCCTTTGCGGTATCCGCCGCCAGGCTTGCTGTCCCGATGGTACTGCTGGCCGCCTGGCTCACCGTATTTTTGGCTAAAGACATTCCGGACTCCATCATATATTTCACGGCAGCCACATTGCGTTCATTTTGCTGTACGTTTCGAAGCTCCTCCGCTCCCTGCTCTCACTCCTGCTTGGCCTCTCCGATACGTTCATAAATCTCTCCGATGGAACGCCTTAAGATCTGAATTTCTTCGGAATTTCTCGCCAGTCTTCCCAACCGTTCCCGAAGCTCCAAGGCTGCAATCACGGAGAATACCACATCTTCTATAAAGAGGGTATAGAGCATGGTATCCATCACCACAAATGTAAGATAAGTCCAATCTGCAGGAAATGGAAGACACAAAGCTATGTTCACTCGCATCAAAAAGATAGCCATAATCCCCCAGCCGATGGAAGCCACAGATGTATCCGTGAAAGTTCAAAGGATTTTGAGCATAGTCCCTACCACGTATATGAAAGATGTGATTCATCAAGCCGGTAATGAGTTCCAGTATCGTTCCATCAAAAAGCCCAACAGAGGAGATTCTCTTCATGCCCATGGGCACCAAAAGACAGGATCCCACACTGTCACAGGGAATCCAGGGTGTCATGGCAAGACTCCTCTATTCTGTAAACGACCGGACTTTAAGAGCAATAAGAAGACTCGAAAACACTAGCAGGGATGCAGTACAGCATAAGAAGGTCAACCACTATATGTGTATCCTTCATAAAACTCCCTTGTACAAAATCATTTTTCCTTGCTTTTTATCGCAATTTTTGTTATTGTCAAGAGGGGTTTATGAAGAACAAGTGTACTGTAACAATAATATTATAAGTTTATCTATTAAACAAAAATTTGAGCATGAATAGACATCCCTCTTGTAAATATTATAATTTACATCAAATATCAACAAGAATTTCTTATTTTAACATAAACAAATTCTAAAATAAATTTTATGGGAGGAAAAGATGTCGAGGAGAAATTTATTGCACAAGCTGATCTTAGAACATAGAGAATAATCTCAGCGTTATCTGTATGATCACATTAATGTTCTGGATGCAGGCGTAAACACCAGTTTCCAACAATATCAAAAATCGTTTATGATAACGAGTTAGAGGCTCTGACCCAAGAATTCCGTGATCTACGTCAATTTCAACAACGAGCAAACCGATTAAACCAAGCGGAAACTCGTCTTTGTAAAAATCTGAAGAAATTGATAAGAATTCGGACACTATGATATTATCCGAAGAACGACAATCGGAGTTTTTACAGGCGGATGATTTAGGCATCGTAGATACCATCCAGTAATGCCACGCGAAGAACTGATGCTATCCACACGGGATACTTCGGCTCAGCGCCTATGTCTTGTAGCTTTGGCGGCTTGGATCACCGATCAACCGGACTTAGCTGAGCAAGCTCTTCGAGAGGGTAGTAAAAGAAATGATGAACTTCCTTATGTTTTGCCCTCTACTTCCAGAAGAGCGCGGACGGAGATGAGCTGCCTTGCACAATCGCAGCGTTGTTGGCCAATCAAGATGAAGAAGACTTGAGACAGAGACCGTAATATTGTTGGACGCCTTGCCAGCGGCCTGCGGGAACGGATGCGGAAGGACTGATGTCCAAGCAAATGAATGAATGGCTTTCTAAGCTGAAAAGAAAAGCCCGGCCTTGATGAGAACAAACAAAACAATGGTCGATGCATCAATTTAAAAAGAGGCCCTTGGATACTTCCTCCCATGAATATCTTCATCACAGTAAAAACATGGCCTGTGTTACAGGATATTTTTAGAGGGTGCAAACTGTGCATGCCATTATGCTGAACTATCTGATTGGAATATTTTGGGAGAAAAAGCATCACCGCTGTCTTTAAGGAACAGCTGGATGAGATACTCACAAGCTTAGCAAGTGATTTTGATGATGAAGAGCTTCCCTTCCGTAAAGAGAGAAAGGAAAAATTAGAACAATTCATTTGGTTTTGGAGGAGATGAAAACAGAGAGAGGCAAAACATGATGCTGGAACAAACAAACCTTTGATACCGCAAGGACTTTACTCAACTTTTAACAGATGCCGCCATGAAAGCGGACAGCTCCTATCCAGACGTGTCTCAGTTCGCCTTGCTCTCTCAAAGATTTGAGTGCAATGCTGTATAATGATATTATCGCTCAAAATCGAATGAAAATCCCGCAGGACATCGAAATTAATGTGGATAGCTTTAACAGCAAAACTGCCAATGGGGAAAATGAAGCGGAAATCCTTGCCGAGTTTAACGAACTTATTGAATACGAGAAAAAGGGCAATGTACTGGCCTTCTGCATCTTAAAGCATTCGACAAATTCTGTCTCTATGAGTGGAAGCTGCAATTGCAATAATGAGCTTACCCATGATGATGTTACAGGTTTTGCCTGGTAGCTATTATCGCAGGTATTGGTCTGGTGATTAAACATTTTCTGCCAAAAACAAATTGAACAAAATAGGCAAAATATAGAAAAGCAATTTAAAGAAAAGCAGGAAAAGGGAGAACAGATTATCCAGAGCAACCTTAGCTGAAATAGTGGATTTTAGAGAAGAATTTTGCCTAGGGATGCGAAAGCGCTAGTTTTGGTTTCCTGGATAGAATTTCTGGATCAATATATTCGAGTCGTGAGTTCCAATAGAAAAATCAAAATGTAGTGAGGTGAAAAATATGGATTCAAAAGTCCCAAAGCAAATTTTATTAACTCCGTTGCATCGAACAAAAACGTCCATCGCAGTGCAATTCTTTAAATAGATCAGACTCATCTTTTCTGTACATTCTGCGGTGCACGAAATTAGAAGGTGTTCCGATAGAAGCGGCTAGAGAAGAGCCAAATACCTCTACTGCCTATGCCCAAAGTAATTCGGAAGAAATCGCTGTAACAACAGAGCCTAAGAACGAGATAGCTTTTGCTCCTATACAAGATGAGGTAATCTCTTTCGGCTCAACAGGAAGAAAAACGGAGCTGTTTTCCTCCCCTCTTTATGAATGAGGAAGAAGACAGCGATGACACAACTCCAAGCGTATTTGCACTGGGACTTCCGGATTGGGATATCGTTCCCCCTCAAGTAGTAGTAAGAAGAAAGGCACAAGGATGAATGCACCACATAGTTATGCGGAATGGTCAAAGACATAGGTTTTTAAGAGAAAAACATGGACTCCGATATTCTTGTAGCAATGAAGCAGGGGAGTATAGAGTGGCAAGCAGGCGTTGCAGAGCGGTTTTCAAAAAAATTAATAGAAGCGGTAAATGCCAGGATGAATATGGCCTCTGAAAAATTCCAAAAGGACATGGATCGTTCCCAGGGCAAAGAATCGGCAATTATTCAGGCGATTTTAGCTTTACGAAAGGAGATGCTCTTTATCTTAGAGGCAGTTGACCTTCCGCCCTTCCGCGAAAAAGAGCGAGCACACTACAAAAATCTGGTATTGGAACAGCTGGATACTATGCAAAAATCCTTAGAAAATTCTGCCAAGACAGACCGAAGCGGAAAGATGTCCAGTATCGTAAGAGGTCATAAATTGAATGGGTTGTAAAGGAGAAACAGAATGAGTGATATAGCTAGGCTAAGGAGTTACTAACACGCTACTCTCTGGCCAGAATCCCGTTTATTGCCATCAATACGATCAGACGTGCCAGATCTTTAGAAATGTTGAAGACAATTTCCGAAGATCTACAACTCCCTTTCACGTTCATACTTTAACAAAGGAGTTTATGATTTGCTGACAGATAAAACCCTGGTGACGATAAGTCGTCTATGGTGCGATAGATTACATGACAGAGCAAATGCGGCGAAACAGTACGCAAACTATCGTCTTAACGGAGTTCCTGATTTAGCGGGAAAATTCCGATTCAAAGCAACTGCTTGCACTAGTGAACCTTGCCAATGAGTCGGGGAGGCGTTGTCATTGTTTTACAAATTCTTCTGTCTGGAATCAGTTACAGAAAGGCAGGAATGACAGTAAAAATCGACTTGCCTAACGAAGAGCAAAATGTATTCCATCATCAAAGAATATATTGAAGACTATCGTTCGAAATTCGTATAGAGTGGGATAATACATAGATATCCGAGGAGCCATGCTACTGGCGAGTCACCAGAATTGACGGAGAATGTCATTGCTGCCTTAATCGCCAACAAGTGCATCAGAAAATCTGACATGGATGAAGTTCGCTAGTGCAAAAAGACCCTGCCTTTTTCAGATATCTCGGGGCTCGAAAAGATAGGAGGTGGATGAAAGTGTAAGGATGTGGGTGGACTTGCAGGACTGAGAAAGTGGTTAAAAATGAAAAGAAGGAGCTGCTTTACGGGAGAAAAAGATGCGTGAAGAGCCGAAAACTTACAGCCTCCCAGAGGATTTTTACTGGTGGGAGTTCGGGATGCGGGAAAGTCCTTGTCCACAAAATCTATTTTCTGCAAACTGAGCTTCCCTGTATCGTTTAGATTTTGCCTCAGTGCAAGGAAGTTATGTGGGACAGTCGGAACAACAACTGAAGGATGCTTTAAGTACGGCCGAAAATGTTTCCCCCTGCATACTTTGGATTGACGAGATTGAAAAGGGCTTATCCGGTGCCAATGGAAATTCGGAGATGGCGGTGTCTCCACCAGGATGGTAGGACAGTTTTTATTCTGGATGCAGGAATGCAAAAAGCAAGTCTTTGTCGTGGCTACCGCAAATGATGTTTCCATGCTTCCCTCGGAACTTTTACGACGGGGAAGATTTGATGAGCTTTTTTTCGTGGATCTTCCTACCGCCGAAGAAAGACGTGATATCTTATCTTTATGCGATGAGAAAATATCTTAGTCTTGACTTTTATCGGAATTTGCTGAAAAATTGTTCAACTTAGTGATGGATTTACAGATGACGTAGAGTCTACCGTAGAGATTTGGCTTATCGCTCCATTGCCAACAATAATTTTGTTTTGAACTGAAGAAAATATCATGACTGCCTTTAATAATGTTAGTACCTTGTCTCAAACCAGTCCGGAAAGATAGAAGCCATTAGAGATTGGGGAAGGGAAAGAGCCGTTCCCGCCTCCGGAAAGCCGATTGGAGAAGAAGAGCTCTTACGGAAACAAAATTCCCCAAAAACAAGAAAGGTTCTTGTTTAAGACTAATGTTCCGGGAAAATCCCGGCACTGCTTGACTATACTTAAAGCCGAAAACTCTACAGTATCTTCCGGCATTTAGGGAGGAGATATGCCAAGGCCACTATTGAATCATCAAAAGACCATAACAGAAAGCAAAGATTTATTAAGTCTTGCTCCGGAAAAAAGAAACAAAACTCACACGAACAGTCAGATGGATAAATTACAAGTCGACAGGCTTCTAAGAAAGCCCAGGTCTAAGGAATACATGGAGGCCCTTCACAAGCTGGATGCAGGAGGGCATGTTCAAAACCAAAATCAAGTTAATGAAATTATTAACATCATTAAAAGTGAATTTCCGGAACTGGAGATTACTAACATTTTGCTGGGCTATGTTTCTATTTGTTATCTGGGAAAACCCTATGAAGTACATACCCTGACGATGATGGGAGGTATTATTGAGCACTATAAGAAGGACAAAATTCACACAAATGGTTTAGAAAAGGCAAGAACCATCGCTATGAGAGGCGGGTATGAATTTATTGAAGTCTATGTAGACCACTTGCGAGCAATCAGTGCAAACGGTAGTGTTTCCGTCATACATGCCTAAAGCCGATATGCTCATTGAAAAATCATTTATATCTGTCTTACCACCGTTTTTTACATATTTGATAAAGAGATTTTTCTCCTAAAAAGAAAGGAAAGAATGGTGGAAATCATGCAAGAAGGAGGAAAAACGAAGCTTGTTCCAATCCTCCTTTTTGTATCAAAAGACTACTGATACCCCTCCCATTTTCAAAAATATCTCGAAAGGGGCGATGAAAAAGATAAATCACTAAGGAATACTTCCCCCATCTACTAAGATACTTGTCTATAGCCTTTCGTAAGGGAGAGCTTTTGCGGTTCCTCATAAAGCCACTTCCCCTACACAGACAGCTTTATCGAAAAGCTTGTCCCGATGCGGGAAATGTTTTCCCTATCAATATGGCATTTCCACAAAAGGGCAGTACCCAAAACGACAGCAAAAAATACAAAGTAAGCAATGCAAGAGCAAAGGGATATAAGAAAGCCGAGAAAGATAGGATAGTTTTTGAAAAACAGGAAGAATTAGCTTCTTTACTTACACGAGTGATACCAGGTGCCATAAAAATCCGGTATATCCTTTTCCCTTCCGGAAAAAGAACAGAAGGCAGAAAAGAAATCCTCACTGCCAAGAAGGCAAAAAACCATTGTTTTCTTCCAAATGGAGGGAAGAGACGGAAGAGAAAGAAAAGAAGTATTCCCAGATAAAAATGGAGCAAAGCCGAAGACTCGGTCTAAGGCAGCAAAATCTATATACCCCTGCATCCAGATTTTCCGGCCATAAGGAAAGGAGAATCACAAAAGATAAAGGACTTCGGCGTCCCTGAATTTTACTTGATTGTCGTTCTCTTGGCTTTTGATTCCCATCCGCTTGCCATGCAAAAGAACCAAGGGCAGACAGGCCACCTGCCAAAAAGAAAATCCTAAAAGGTACCAGGAGTAGAGATTCATGAAGATAATCCATTAAGAAAGCTTTTCTCCATAACAAAACATGTCCACGGATGCAACAAAGTCTTTAATAAAAAGTAGCATAGTAGAATCATAAAGCAAAGTGAGAGGAGGAAGCCTTTTCTTCCTCTCCTTTACAAAGCTTTGTTGGAAAAATATCCGGACAGGAAGATAAATGCTGACATATGGAAGCTGTATATCCCGTAAAAGCTCCGGGAAAACAGCGCCATACCTCTATCCTTTATCGGCAGGAGAAAATGTCCCAGTACCACAAGGAAAATCAAAAGTCCCTTGTATCGGTCCCATTCTTCAACTCTCTCCCCTACCATACTGCCCTTTCTACTTCTATCTTCAGTGCTTCTTCTAGTTCCCTACATTTTAGAAGTCACTTTTCCGGTTCTTTTACTCATGTGAAGCAAAAATCGGTGCTAACGCCTTTGCATACTTCTCTTTTACCGCCTTGGCCTCATCCTTATTCTTTCCTAAGGTGGTGTAGTAAGCCTTAATCTTCGGCTCTGTTCCGGAGGGGCGCACAATAATGCTGGAGCCATCCTCCAAGTGGTAAATCAAAACATTTGCCTTAGGAAGCCCTGTCTTCTCTATATCCAGATAGTCCACATTCCTTTGCTTGCTGTCGGCGTAAAAATCCTTTGAGCTTTCACTGTAAGGAATCCATGAAATGCCCTCATCTCATCCATGCCGGAAAAGTCCCGAAAGGAGAAGCTGTCCTAGAAATTCAGATAATAGCCATGTTGTGCATAAATCTGCTCCAAACGCTCCTTAATGGAAGAGCCGTTTTTCCGGTAATAAGCCGCCATCTCGCAAATCAGCATGGAAGCTACCACCGCGTCCTTGTCCCGCACTGCGGTTCCGGACAGGTAGCCATAGCTTTCTTCGAAGCCGAAAATGAAGCGATTTTCCTCTCCCTTTTTCCTCAAAAGCAATCTGCTCTCCAATCCACTTAAATCCGGTAAGGGTATGGCGAAGCTCGATGCGTAATACTCTGCCACCTTATCCGCAAGGGAGTACTACAATGGACTTTACCGCCACCGATTCTATCCGGAAGGTGCCTTCCTCCTGACGTGGCCTCGCAATGTAATCTAGAGTAAAACGCCCATTTCATTTCCGGATACTAATTCATAGCTTCCGTCCTGACAACGCATGGCAATACCCACACGGTCTGCATCCGGGTCTGTAGCCAGCATCAGGTCTGCATTTTTCTCCTTAGCCAAGGCAAGTCCCTTCTCCAAAGCTGCAAAAATCTCGGGATTTGGGTAGGGCAGGTGATGGTGAAAATAGCCGTGGATACTCCTGCTCCCGGCACAATGCTGACGTCCTCGATTCCATTTCCTTGAAAATGCGGGTTACGACTCCTAAAGCTGGTTCCGTTCGGGAGAATATACCAGAGTCAGTCCTGCATCCTGCAAAGTCCGGGATGTACCTGCGCGAAAGCACACTATTTATAGAAGGCTTCCTTGCAATCTTCGCCCTGCAAAGCGAATCAGCCCTTCATCCACCGCCTTGGCAAACTCCATGGTCTTATAGCGGTGAGTACATCCGTTTCCTGAATCTTTTTATAAACCTTTCCTGCGGCTTCGTCCGATCATCTGGCATCCGTCACTGCCGTAGGCCTTATAGCCGTTGTACTCTGCATGGGTTGTGGGAAGCGGTCAACATAATGCCCGCACTGCAATGATAGTATCTGGTGGCAAAGGACAGAGCTGGCACCGGCATCAAAAGCATCATACATCCGAACGGTAATGCCATTTTGCCGCCAAAACCTTCGCCGCTTCATGGCAAAATTACAGCCCTTCAAACAGGGAGTCATAGCTGATGGCTACCACTTCTCCAGCTTCTCCTCTAAAATATATCTGGCCAAGCCCTCTGTAGCCTGACGCACCACGAAAAGATTCATTCTGTTGGTGCCCGCTCCAGCGTTCCTCAATTCCCTGTACCGAACTCCAAAAGCTCTTGCAAAATGCTCTTTGATTTCTTCCTCCTGCCCTGCCAACGCATTGCAGCTCTCTCTTTTAATCAAAGTCCTCTAACTCCGCTGCCATCCAGCGCTGATACTCTTTTGATAATCCTGCATCTTCTTCGTCCTTTCTGCATCCTGCCTTTTTATTGTAAGCGCGTTTTCCTTCGACTTTCAGAATCCTTCTGGCTACTCTTTCTCCGCCCTTTTCCCTTACGATAGCTTTAGTTTTACTCTGTTTTTACTGCTCTACTTTACCATGGAAGATAGAGAAGAGGCAAGAAAAATCCACGTCCTTGAGTAGAGAACTTCCCTGTTACTTCAGAATTAACCCGCTAATATACAGCAGAATCGGCATGGAAAGTATGGTACAAAGGCTTGTGAAAATATTGATACAGCTCGCATACTCCTCTTCTTTTCCATAGAGAATGGCAAATTGAGAAACATTTGCCGCAGAAGGTGACATGGCACTTAAAAAAGTCACGAGAAAAAGGACAGGATTGTCCAGAAAACCTTCAATTCTACTAAGGATAGAAATCAGTAAAAGATAGATGGAGGGGAAGAGAAGTAAGCGGAATGCCGTTATCATATAAATTCTCCTATAGGATAGAATCTTTTTGAAGGACATGGTTCCCAAAACAATGCCGGTAATCAGCATACTGATAGGACCTATCATTTTCCCTAAATCAGAGATAGCTAGGGAAAGCGGAGCAGGGAGGGAAATCTTCGTGAAGAATAAAAATACACCGAAAAGAATGGCAAGAATATTGGGATTAAACAGTATTTTGAAAAGAGCATTTGCTTTATGCTCTCCATTAGAATACTCTTCTTTAGAATGTCCGGCTTTACAATAGTCTTCTTTAGAGCACACCTCCTTAAAATAATCTTTATTAGAACATGCCTCCGGGGAATTCTTATCCCTTTCTTGAAACAAATGAATCCCATGGGTCCAGACCAAGAGATTATAGACCGTAATATAAGCCGATACGTAGAGCAGATACTCCTCTCCTAAAACGCCGGCAACGATTGGAAGGACAAAATTCCCACAGTTCGTATACTCCAAGGACATTTCCTCTTCAGGACTTAAGTGCAGAGGCCTTTTTAAAAATGTACCAAGAAAGAGAAAAAGGAAATTTGCCAAAATGGCATAGAAAAAACATAACAGGAGATTCTGTCCTGCTTGTCCGTCTACCTGCATAGAAAAAGAGCTGACGATGACGCAGGGGAGAGAGGAGAAAAACGAAATCTTCGATAAAGTAACGCTGTCCTCTTTTTCCAAGAGTTTAGTTCTGACCAGCACTACCCCTGCCCCTAGCAGAACGAGAAGAGAGAGTATTTTGGAAACTAACGGAAAAACCAGATTCGTCATATTTATTCCCTCAACCCTTTATACCTCTCCAAGCTAAGCTACATCATTGTAAACTTGTCTGAAAATGCAAGACTATTCTTTATTGTGACTTTTCTTTCATTCTAACAACTTCTCGAGTCTGAATGAGTTCCCTCGAAATCTGAATGTTTTATGTGATGGGCATCAATCCTATACTATTATCTTTCTCCATATAAAAACTTTTTATACAAAAACATTGTGTAAACAATATTCCCTCAATTGTTATTCACTAACTTCTTTATATAATATCTTTCAATTTGCTTTGATATCTATTATTTTTGCCACCATAGATAGCTATTTACTAACATTTATAAGGAGGCCTCCATGAACGTTTACAAAAAGTAGTTCCTACGTTCCGATCGTGCGGGAATACTTATCCTGACTTCTTTCCGGAGTGATTCTGGTCTCGCCCTATATGTCCTCTACTTTCCTGGAAAATCTCATTCTTTTCGAGATGAAGGACAAAGCTAGCCATGAGTCTGAAAATCTGTTCTTTGCTCCCACCCTGGCAGGACTTTGCTATCTCTTTTCGATGTCTTATCCCATCTCTTTGCCTTCCGCCTGAGGACGATCTCCGGAAGAAGGATTGAAGGACTGGCATCCGCTTTCATTTTCGCTTTTTATGACCCGCATTCTTCCGGCTATATTCGGAAAACCATCGACAGTAACGCAGAAAACCCATCAGGCAGTAGCTACATGATTCCGGACAGTGCTCAAACCTTTCTACGCCCACTCACCCTGGCTCCTAAACGGCTTTGCGAGTATTCGGGTGGGGTAATTCTCCTGCTTCTTGTTCTCGTTAGCGGTTTCTTCCAGAAAATGATGAAAGGTGGAAGCCAATTTAGCAAAGTTGTATCCAGAATCCTTAAATCATCTCAGCGGGAAACCGTGGAGTATGTTCGAGTATTCAGGTTTGTAAAAGCTCTTCGAAATCGCTTGCAAACACTTCAAAAGCCATGAGAAAGAAGCCATTGAAAGCTATGCAAAAATACGCCTATGAACATAGTTTTAAAGCTGTAAAACGCCCTATGTTCTATACCAATGGATCTTCTTAGGCTTAATTCCGATTCTTCTCGATTCCCTGTCCTTTCTCCTGGTAAAAGAACCCCAACCCGAAAACTGCTTATCGACCTACACTATGATTTTTCTTTTTGGACGGAGTCACTCATGGTGGCTTTCATAGAAAATCATGTGATCACGCATGTACATTTTTCAATGCAAGCTTTGCGATCGACGAAATGGAAAAAGCTCTACAAGGCAATGCAGGAAGATAGCCTCCAATACGGTAAGGAGGAAAATTTCCAATTACAGCATGGAGTTTCAAGATGGTAGATTTCTCCTACGGAGAGCAGAAAGTTTTGGAAGGGCTTTCCTTCCGTTTGAAGAAGGAAAAAGCTATGCCCTTGTAGGGGCACTCGGTTCAGGAAAATCCACCATTGCAAAACTTTTCTCCGGCTTCTACAAAGCGGATAAAGGGCAGATTCGAATCAGGGATCTCCCCATTGAAAAGCTAGCAAAAATGCTCTTTAGCGCCATCTCCTTCGTTTTTCCAGGACAGCAAGCTCTTTTCATAAGACGATTTATGAAAATGTTCTGCTGGAAAACTGATACTACTCGGAAGAAGTCCATCACGCTTTTGGATCTGGCAGGTTGCAGAGAGATTCTGGAACGTCGAGAAGAAATACCTTAATCGGCGCAAAAGGCGTTTACCTCTCGCGGAGAAAAAGCAAAAGAATCGCCATAGCCAGAGCGATCTTGAAAAATGCTCCATCGTGATTCTGGACGAAGCCATGTGCCTCCATCGATGCGGATCTAGAGGTATGCCCTGCAAAATGCCTTTAAGAATCTGATTCAGGGAAAACCGTGATTATGATTGCCCACCGCCTGTCGTATGCAGAGTATAGCGAAATCCTGGTTTTAGAAGAAGGAAAGATCCTGGAACGGGGAAAGCGGTGAGCTTTTACAAAAGACAGCCGCTATAAAAAGCTCTGGGAACTGCATCAAACTACGGAAGATTGGAGGATAAACAAATGATGAATTGGTTCCAAACAGTTCTCCCTTACGGAACAGGCGCGACCTGCAAAAAGCCAGCCTTTACTGCTTTCGTACTTACTGCATCAATATGGGCGGGTGCATAACTTACTCTATCTCGCAAAACGCCTGCTGGAAAATCCGGATGGGACGACCGTTTTCGCCATGGGAGCTGATTGTTCCGACCAGCCTGTCCTCTGCTTTCCATATAACTGCCTCTATAATGCGCACCACAAAGAATCGGCGAACCTGAGAAAAATATTGCAGAAACCTGGCAGACCTTCCGTTGCCTATTTTTCCAACATGACTTAGGATTTGTCGGAAAAGCATTATGTCTGACGAGGATTGAACTTACGCTTTAGCCATTCCGTCCCCAAAATCATCAGCCATGATTTTCTTCTTCCCGATTATGAGAATCCTCATGAAGCTTCTCCAACTGGAAGCTGTACCCTCACCCTTCTCACGATTTTCCAGCTTTCTTTGATTCCCTTATCCAGAAAGCTCGTACTGCGACAATCAGATACTATCCATCTTTTGCGGGAAAATGCGGAGCTTTTCAGGAACACATCGACCTGCATCAGGAAATCAGCAGCTTTCTCCCGGACAGGGAGGTTAGAAAGCTTTATATCAAAATGGACGTACGAAAAACTTCACTTAAAAGCGGAAATGGGCGCCCTTTATCGTCATGGGATGCTCTTCCATTTTTGCTTTCCGAGTGTATGGCTACGGTGATTTTTGTCGGTTTCCCGCTTTATCAAATGAGCCTTTCCCTACTCACTTCTTGAAACTGTCATCGCCTCCATGAAACTAGAAATCTGATTTCCAAAGAAAGCCTGATGGAAATTTTCTATATTGCACCGCGGTGCAGCGTATCTCCGAAATCAAGGCTGCAAAAAGCAGGAAGGAAGAGTACGGTGCTTTCCGACTTCTCCATTGACTTTCAGGATGTGACTATTCTCTACAACGAAGACAGGGGCGATTCTGAAAAGACGTCTCCATCGGTAAAGGAAGGGAGCTTTTTCGCTGGTGGGCCTCCGGCTGCGGAAAAACCACCATTTACGCCTATTGTCCGACTCTATGAGCGCAGATGCCGGAAAGATCTCATCGGCGGAAAGGATTTACAAAAACACGGCGACAGACTCCATTTTTCCAGAAGCGCCATGGTCTTTCCGGGTAGTGACTCTTTAACTCACTATCTGGAGAATATCCGTCTGGTAGAGCGGAGTGCCACGGACGAAAGTGCGGGAAGCGGCACGTCTTGCCAACTGCCTGGACTTTATTAGCTTCGAGGGCTTCCAAACGAAATCGGGGGAAAACGGCGCGGAACTCTCGCGGAGAAAAGACAGCGACTTTCCATTGCCGAAACCTTCTTAAAGGATGCTCCCATACTTCTCTTAGATGAAAGTACGCCGCAAATCTGGATGTGACAATGAAAGAAAAATTCAGGAAAAGCCTCAGCAGCACTAATCCGCGGGAGAGAGAACCGTGGTTCTCATTTCCCACCGTTTGAGATCCATCGAGAAGCAGACCGCATCTAGTGCTGTCCTCCGGAGTGGACGCCGTGGGCACCCACGAAGAACTGCTGGAGCGCTCCAAAGTCTACCGGAACCTGGTAGAAAAGAGCCGACTTGCCGAAGAATTCAGCTATTAAAGCCGTATCGAGACAAAAATCCAAAGCCTTATAAAACGGATTCCAAAATAATTTGGAACAAGGGATAAGGATATGCTTTAGAAATAAGACGTGCTGTATGAAAGAAGGCTTAACACATGAAAGGGGCTTACTGCATGAAATAAATTTTTCGTTATGAAAGTAGCTTACATCATAAACGAAGCTTTTCGTTATAAAAGGAGATTTGCCTTATGAATAGAAATAAACTGACCATTAAAGACCTGGTGTCTATCGGTGTTTTTGCCGTAATTTACTTTATCTGTATGTTTGCCGTCGGAATGATGGGCGTCGTTCCGATTTTGTATCTTGTCTACCCTGCTGCCTACGCGCTTATCGGCGGGCCTATCGTCATGCTCTTTATGGCAAAGGTGAATAAACCCTTCGGGCTTCTCATTTTCGGCATGATTACCCCCTGTATCATGTTCCTATTCGGACATACCTTTGTGGTGCCCCTCTTCTCCCTACTTTTCTGCCTCCTTGCAGAAGGCATCCGGCGGATGGGAAAGTATCAGTCCGGCTCTGCCACAATGCTTAGCTACGCGGTTTTTAGTCTCTGGCCCTGCAATTCCCTTCTGCAAATGCTTCTGTTGAAGGAGCGTTATATGGAGATGGTTATCAAAGAAATGGGAGAAAATTACGGAAATGCCATTGAAAAGCTGCTTAGCGTACAAAATATGGCTATCGTTTATGTCTGCACCTTCCTTTTCGGACTTCTCGGTGCTTTGCTCGGAAGAAAGCTATTGAAGAAACATTTTGAAAAAGCGGGAATTGTATAGCAAGACGGAGTAGAGTAATACGAGTAGAAAAAGGCAGAGTAGAGCAACACGGAGCTAAGCAATACGGAATAGAACAGTACAGAGTAGAACAGTACGAAATAGGACAGTATGGAGTAAAAGAATGCAAAATAAAAGTAATTTAGAGCGTACCATCAAAGAAAAGCCCTGGGCGGAAAAGCGGAATCCCTTTAATCCGAACCCGATTACGAAACTTCTCGTTTTACTGTTTTTAGGCTTCACGATTATGAACTATCTTCCCTTTTACGGAGAATGGGCAGTGGTGCTTCTCTTCTCTGTCTTCTTCTTTCTGAACGGTTTTCGAAGAACTGCGCTATTCGCTCCTCTTATTTTTGCCGCCCTTTGCTTTATTCCGGGGTATTCCGCCCAGTATTTTATGCCGGTCCCTTTACGTATTCTGTTTTCCTTTCTTTATATTTTTCGTCTGCTTTTTTTACCCTATCTGGCAGGGAGCTTTTTCATGAGAACCTCGGATGTGGGCGCCATCTTAAGCTCCATGGATTTTCTCCATATCCCCCAATGCATTTCCATCCCTATAGCCGTGATGTTCCGGTTTTTTCCCGCCTTCACGGAAGAGAAGAAAGCCATCGAACGAGCCATGAAGATTCGGGGAATTCAGACCTGGAATCCGATGCAGAATCTGCTCTATGTTTCCATTCCGCTCCTCATCATTTCCGCGAATATTGCGGAGGATATCGCGAAGGCGGCGGAATGCAAATGCATCGAGAATCCTGTCAAAAAGACGCGCTACAATACGGTTCGTCTGCAAATCGTGGACGCTGTTTTTCTATTTTCAATCCTGCTGATACTGGGGCTAAGCTATTTTGGAGTTCGCTGACTACACTATTGACGGTAAAAAAGGAGTTTTTATGCTTTCTTTCGAAGATTTTTCTTTATCCTACGGGGAGAATGCCCCGGTGCTACAGGACATAACCCTCACGATAAAAGAGGGGGAATGTCTGCTTCTTACGGGAGAAAGCGGCAGCGGGAAATCCTCCCTGATTCATGCCGTAAACGGCCTGGCTTATCAGTACTACAACGGAAAAAGCAGGGGGAAAGTCCTTTTTCAGGGAAGACTTGTCTTCCCTTCCCATTTACAAAATCGCCCTACGAATTGCCACCGTTTTTCAAAATCCGAAAACCCATTTTTCAACATCAACACCACAAGAAATTGCTCTTTACCATGGAAAATATGGGACTGGACCGAGTGGAAATGGACAAGCGAATGGAAGAGCTTCTCTCCATTTTCCCCATTGAAAAACTGCTTGGGCGAAATATCTTCGCCTTATCCGGAGGCGAAAAACAGATTCTTGCCCTTGCTTCCGCCTACCTCTCCGGCTGTCCCTTCCTTGTTCTGGACGAGCCCTCTTCCAACCTGGACGAAGGCTCCATTGCCGTTCTTAAAACCATGCTCCAGACCCTGAAAGAAAAAGGAATGACGATTCTTGTGGCCGAACACCGCCTTTATTATCTGATGGACTTGATTGACGGGTGGCCTTTTTAGAAAAGGGAAGACTCAGCAAGTTATTTTCCGGAGGATTTTCTGGCACTTCCGGAGGAAAATATCAAAGCCATGGGGCTTCGTGCCAGAAACAAACCAAGCCTTTCTCTTCCGGCATGGAACAATGAGGGAATGCTGAAATACCATAAAGAAAAGCGCATTGCCTCTTTTTTTCCTTTGGAAAAATTTACGGCATAGTGGGAGAAAAACGGAATCGGAAAATCCACCTTTCTTCGTAAACTCAGCGGCTTGGAGAATGAAAAGAGGAAGTCATTTTCTCCCTTTACGAAAAAGAACTATCAAAAAGACAGCGTCTTGCTCTTTCCGCGATGGTTATGCAGGATGTGAATCAGCAATTGTTCGGAGACTCTGTGGAAGAAGAGATGGAGCTGGGGAAGACAGGACAAAAACGAAGTCTGAAAGAGAGAACTGAAGAGATAATAGCCGGGCAGGAAAACGAACAAAACAAGCCAAAAGCCATGTCATACGACAAAAGAAGAACTCCTCAGCGCACTGGGACTTTCCGCGTTAAAGGACCGCCATCCCATGAGTCTTTCCGTGGGCAGAAGCAACGACTGGCCATTGCCGCAACCCTCTATCAGGAGGCAAGGCTTTTCTTCTTTGATGAGCCTACCAGCGGTATGGATCGAGAAAAATATGCTTCGCATCGCCCGTCTCTTAAAGTCCGCTATTCGGGAGGATCGAATCTTCTTCATTGTGTCTCATGACTACGCCTTTTTACAGGAAGTTGCGGATGAGGTGGTGGAAATATCCTCTTTTATGATTAATCCTGCTATATATACTCTAAGCAATCCTTAATCAGACTATGCTTCTTCCCCTTTCTTTTCTTCTAAGGAAAACGAAGAATCATTCTCTTCTATGCTAAGTTCCTTTATGCCTTTTGACTTATCCTCTAAGTTCTTAATTCCTGCATTGTCTAACCTTTCAATTGACATCAGTTGAGTTCTGGCGAGTTTTTCTAAGTTCTATCATCCTTTCCTTTTTGTTCCATACCTTTACCGATAAAATTGCATTATAGCTTTCCATATTGGCAAGTACCAGTAACTCATTCAGGCTTGCATAGTCTCTCATATTACCTTTCAAATCAGATTCTCTTCACGCCACTGTTTTGCTCGCTTATTAAATAAGGCAACATTGAGCATATCTGCTTCACTTGCATATTTATAGGATAACTGTTCGTTGGTAAGATCCTTTAAGAGATATTCTTTGATTGCATCTGTATGGATTTTTATAGTTAATCTTAGATATTTCTCTATTCAAATTCCAAGCTAATGCTAGCTTAGAATTTTCATCTGACTTAAGTCTCTTATAGTCTTGAATAATGTAAAAGCTTAAATTCTGGTGAAATCCATGAAGCAAACTCCATCGCAAGATCATAATATGCATATGTTCCACCATATCTTCAGACTTTGAAATTATGCTAATAGCATTTGTAGAATCAATCCATTTTTGTGGTGTCATTGAAAATCTATTAAGTCCTGCCTCATTTCTAAACGTGTCGAATTGCACACGGTTAAAATTTTCATTGTTCAGAACTTCCATAGCCCAAATAAATTCCAACGTATTTCTGTTTCTCATCGAGTTCTGAATCACGAACCTCGGATCATCAGTATTTTATACTTAGCTATATCCGTTAGACTTATATAGTCATTTTTAAAGTCTTCAGTATAAATTTGAATAGCAAACCTTTTTGCTTCAATCGTGTCTTTTTACCTTAGACATGTGCGTTTCTCCTTTTACGTAATTCACAATGATTTCAGACATCAGAAGCGGAACTTCATTGGGGGCGTATACAATTCTCCAGCCTTTTTCCGACACTTACCACAAAGTTGTTTGCTTCATTTCTACCTACCACAATGAGGGCCTTAAATTCGCCAAAATTCAATATTGCCATTATTGTAACTTTTTCTTTATCCCTTCAATAAGCCTTTCAAAAGCTATCAAAATAAGCCTTCTATAAGCCTTCAAAAGAAAGAAAATCCTGCCCATACCCCACCACCGTACTATACTGAAGAAGTCAGAATACAAGAAGGAGCGTAAAGCAATGACTCTTACAAAAATGGAATGTCCCAACTGTCACGGACTGTACATATTCCGGAGGGAATGAAGGAGGGCTTCGTTACCTGTGAATATTGTAAAACCAAGGTCTACATCGAGCCTAGCAAGCCGAATATCACCCAGAACATTCATATCGATAATGTCAATTTGGGACAGCAAAGAAGCGCTCCTCCGGCAAGGCAGGAACTCAATGCAGTACAGACAGTTTGCCCTCATTGGCATACTTCTATTTATCGCCTTAATGCTTTTCGTCAGCAATACATTTCGTGCGCCTCATAAAAAGCGTTACTCTGACGACGGCGAAATTTCGGACTGTGCGGAGGATGAAACCGTAAAAAGCTTCGTAGAAACAGCCTTCGGAAAGAGCTTGAAGGATATTACGAGAGAGGATTACAACTCTCTTGCTTTCCTGTCCATTCATAAAGCCAGCAAGGCCGGTTCCGACCAAACGGAGAAGTGGCAGTTTGACTATGCAAAGTCTATGAATGAGGACGGCACGGCCAAGGACCCGGAAACACTTTATTTTCCTATCACAGATACCATCGATGAAGCGGATATGCAGGTTTTCACAGGCCTGATTAAGCTCTCCCTTGGTTATCAGGTGCACTTCGACTATAGCGCCAACTCAATGCGAATACCCTGAAGAGCCTGACCAATCTCCGCTATTTTTCCGGAGAATATGAGGATTTTCGGACTCTTGCGAAGCTTTTCGCGAATCGAGCAGATTCTTGGACTCTACAACATTACTCTGGACGATGATGCTACTGGTGATTCCTACTCCGGCGAGAATGCAGAAGGGAAGACTCGGATGCGCCCTTTAAAGCATTTTCTTCTCTGGAAGAGCTCACCCTTCATATCGATGATGACTATACGAAGGGGCTTCTGTTCCTTCGTAACTTTCCGAAGCTCAAGACGCTTGCCCTGGAGCTTAATGCGGACAAAAAGCCCCATGGATCTTTCCCCTTTTCCTCTTTAAGCAGCCTAAGCAGTCTGGATGTCTTGGGAACAGGAGATAGTTCCGTGGAAAATGTTGCCGTACTTTCCGGTATGCCCCAGCTGGGCAGCTCTCCTTACGGAATTTAAAGGATGTAAAGGACTTGAACTTCGTGCAAAAACATGCGAAATTAAAATCCCTAAGTTTAGTAGACCTTTCAATTTTTGAATTTGGGACGGCTTATCAGGGACATCTTTCCTAAACAACCTCTCCATTGACTGCTCTTCCCTGGAAAATGTCAATGCTCTCAGTACCCTCAGTTCTTTACAGACGCTTTCCTTCGGGTATCACACCTATCAGCTTCCTGATTTACATGGCTTAAGCGCCTTGGAAAATGTGAACTGCTATTCCATGGATCGAGATTCCATTGCCCACATGCCTTCCATTAAGACGCTGACAATCCATAATTACAGTATCGAATACAGTGCGGATTTTCTGCAGGGAATGAATGCATTAACGAATTTAACCATTGTGAAATGGCATTATCGGTGCAGTGCAGCGGACTTGGGGACTTGTCCTTCGGACACTTCCCTGCTCTTACACATCTGGAATTCCAGGATTTGCCCTTTGATAAATATACGGATTATACCCAAACTTTTTACAAATAACGAGGGTACAAGAGCTTATTTTCTCTCCGAACAAAAGTCGCTCATCCAGTGACTATCCCGTCCTTCCCGTTTCTCTAAGCCACATGGAGGACGACAACACGGTAGAGAACCTAACCCTGACAAATACAACACTCAAGAATTTGGACGATGAATCGGATGATTTTTCCACTAACGCAAAGTCTTTCCTCTCCCATTACAAGGCCTTAAAGAGTCTGAATATCAGTGACAATAAACTGCAAAGCCTGGATTGCCTGGATGGCCTTAGTACCCTGGAGGAGGTGGATTTCTCGAATAACTATATCTCCGACATTTCCGTTCTTCGGAATCTTCCAAACCTAAGAGGGGTGAAAATGAGCGGAAACCCCATCGTAAATGCGGAGCTGCTGCCGGACGGTGTGGAGGTAGTGAGATAAATTATTTGTCATAATAATGTGAACCACACTGCATGATTTCTATATGTTTTTTTCCGTGATACGAAATACAATTCTATTTTTTTCGTCAATACGAACACTCCAATAGCCACTGAGGTCTCCCTTCAGTGGCTCCGGTTTTCCTATACATTGATAGCCATTTCGATTAATATCCATCAATAATTTATTGATTCTTTTCAGTGTCTTCTTATCCTGAAACTGCCAATAAAGATATTCTTCCCACGCAGACTCCTGCCACAATATCTTCATTAATCCACCTCAATCAAATCATGTTCCTCTAATGTGCTCTTTCCTGAACGCACATCTCGATGCGTTTTTAACTCCTTTATATTGCTTTCACTATAAAAATGGATCCACGGAAACATCAAAAGGAATTCTATGTTCCCTTCCACTTTCTTTTGCAAAATATGGTAAAAGCAGCACTCATGCTGAGTCCCAATTCTGCACATACCTGCTCCATATTCTTTTTATCTTCTGCATCCAAACGAAAATTCACATTTACCGCCTGTCCCATAACTTCTCTCTTCCTTTCTTATCGATAATTTTGTTTTTCTGTTGTAATGCAAAATGTAATGAATATTGCAATATATTTATTTCATTATTTTTAAGCTACTATAACCCGGTAAAATTGGATCATCATTTATTGCCAAGATGAAAACAACTTTTTATTTTTAGATCAAATGGAACAAACTCCGTCTCTCTTGAAACTCTACTCTTATTACTGTACACTTTACTGAAAAAAATAAAGGAGTATTGAAAAATCATGAAAATCCTTATTGCTATAGATTCCTTCAAAGGCAGTCTCTCCTCCAAAAAGCAGGCGAAGCCATAAAAAGCAGTATATTACAGGGTAGTTCCTGATGCGAATGTTGTGATTTCTCCTCTGGCGGATGGCGGGGAAGGCACCGTGGAAACGCTGGTGGAAGCTTTAGGAGGAAGCTTGGAAACAGTCCGGGTAAAAGGGCCATTGTTTCAAGAGGTGGAAGCTCATTACGGTATTCTCCCGGAGTCGAAAAAAAACACATCGGAAGCATCATTGAAAACAAGCTCGAAAAATCCCCTTAGTAATGGAAAGCTTGCCGTTATGGAAATGTCTCAAGCTTCCGGCATTACCTTGCTTTCTCCGGAGAAAAGAAATCCGTTGAAGACTAGTAGTTACGGTGTGGGACAAATGATTTTAGATGCCTATTACAAGGGCTGTCGTCGCTTTTTAATCGGCATCGGCGGTTCCGCCACAAATGACGGTGGAATCGGAATGTTAAGCGCCCTGGGCTTTCGTTTTACAAAGGATAATGGAGAAGAAATTCTCCCTATTGGAGAAAGGACTGAAAAGACTTGGCGGGATAGAAAATACTTCTGTACCGGAGGTTTATTACAGTGCTCCTTTCAAATTGCCTGCGATGTGGAAAATCCTCTTTACGGTGAAAATGGAGCCAGCCTGATCTATGGTTTCCAAAAGGGTGGAAACAAGGAAATGCTTTCCCAAATGGATCTTTGGATGAAGCATTATAGTGAGCTTGTAAAGAATATAACCCTGCTGCCAATTCAGGCTCCCGGATCCGGAGCAGCGGAGGCCTGGGCTTTGCCTTTCGCAGTTTTCTTCAGGGAGAATTAAAATCCGGCGTTTCCTTGATTTTGGAAGAAACCAAGCTTTCCGAGAAAATGCAGGGAGCCGATTTAGTGATTACGGAAGAAGGAAGGCTGGACGAACAATCCGCCATGGGAAAGGCACCAATCGGTGTAGCAAAGCTGGCTAAAGAACAGGGAATTCCGGTGGTAGCCTTCGCAGGAGCCGTTACAGAAGGAGCAAAAGCCTGCAACCAAGCCGAATCGACGCCTACTTCCCCATCCTAGAGAAATCACCACTTTAGAAGACGCCATGAAAAAAGAAACTGCCAAGCAGAACTTGGCAGATACGGTAGAACAGGTGATGCGTCTCTACCGCCTGCGGCATAAAAAGTAATAGAAAAAAGAAGCTGTAAGAATCACAATAATTTTCTACGCAATATAGGTCTGTACTCGGGGCATGCTTTCACTAGCCTCGCCCGGCGCAGTGAAGGACTGCCCTCGTTATAAGAAAGTGCTCTGATACAGTGTGGGTCTATAAATGGGGCACGCTCTCGCTAACCTCGCCTTCGTAACAGTACTAACTTCAAGCTTCGCTTTGCTTGCTTTCAGTAAGTACTGACGGGCTCAGATTGCCCCTATTACAGACCCACACTGTATCATTCGCTTCAATTATTGATTTTTTACAATCCTTCACTTCGCCGGTCTTTCGCTAGTGTCGGGCTCAGACTGCCCCACATTCAGACCTATATTGCCGAAAATTTCTTTATTTTGATTCTTTCAGCCTCTTTTTTTATGCCTAAGCGATGCCTAGGCGCAGACGATGACATCCTGTTCTGAATCATCTTTTGGGGAGCTCTTTTCGGTTTAAAAAAGAGAACTGCGAACAGTGCAATACTTAGGCTAGCTTTTCAGCAGGATTGCTTTGGAATACGGGGTAATCTGAGCCCACGGGTTCTTAGCTTTTGTCTTATAAAAGCTTAGAACCCCTGTGAGGCGAGGTTAGCGGGAGCGTGCCCCGATTCCAAAGCTGTCCTGCGAAAAGCGCTTAAAGTCAGCTGACTCTTCACAGTTCTCTATTTAAACTATTTCTTCTTCGGCATGGAATGTACCGCTTCTCCGAATACATCCTCCAAAGCCTCTCCCACTCCTTCATTGTAGGTTGGGTGAGCTCTCATAGCCTTCAGCAGCTGCTCAACGGTAAAGCCGTTTGCTACAGCATTGCGAATTCTCCAATCATATCGGTTGCTCTTGCACACATCATCTGTACGCCCACAACTGCATGGCTCTTGCTGTCGGACAGAATCTTGATAAATCCGCGCTCTTCCTTGGAAATCATGGATTTTCCGTTTCCGCTCATCATGAACTTACCCACATTGATTTCTAAGCCCTGCTCCTTGGCGATAGCTTCCGTAATTCCAACGAGGCGATTTCGGTGAGGTATAAACGCAGCGGGCACCACATTTAAATCAATGCTACTCTTGTGTCCAGCCAGCTCCTCCAGAGGCAAATGCCCTGTGCGGAAGCAAGGTGTGCCAGCTGTAAGCCCCGTAATCAGGTCTCCGATGGCATAAACCCCGTCCATGGAGGTCTTGAAGTGCTCGTCTACCACTACTCGGCCTCTCCATTTCCAGTTCAACCTTCTCCGAAGAGTCCCTGGGTATTGGGCACGCGTCCTACTGCACAAAGCACATACTGAGATGTTGCTTTTTACCGGCTCATCGCTTCTCGGTATAGAAGCAGGAAACGCCTCTGCTTCCTTTTTCCACCTTCTCAACCTTAACGGAGGTATGGATATCGATGCCTCTCTTCTTTAAAATCAGCTTCAAATTCTGAGAAATATCCTATCCATGTTGGCCAAAATACTGGGCGAGAGCCTCCAAAATGGTAACTTGGTTCCTAAGGAGGCGAAAATGGAGGCAAACTCCCACTCGATTACTCCTCCGCCAATGATGCTTAAGCTCTTGGGTACTTCCTGTAACTGGAATAATTCGTCACTAGTTAATACTCCTCACTATCAGTCCCGGAATCGGTACTAAGGCAGGCTTGGAACCAACAGCTAAAATCACATGCTTTGCCTTGTAGTTTCCGGCACCCTCTCCACCACTTACGGTAACGGAGCCATCTTTCTCCAGGGTTCCCAGTCCCTTCAGGTAATCAATTCCATTGAGACTTAAAGAGTTGCTCTACTCCGCCTACCAGCTTATCGATAATGTCCTGCTTATATTCCAAAATCTTGCCGTAGTCATAGGAAATATTCTCGGCAAAGATACCGTACTCCTTCGCATTTTGCATTTCTCTGTAAAGCTCAGTGGCATGAACCATTGCTTTGGTAGGAATACATCCTCTGTTTAAGCAGGTTCCTCCCACTCTGTCCTTCTCTACCACTGCCGTCTTAAATCCCAGTTTTGCGGACTTTAATGCTGCCACATATCCTCCGGGACCGGCACCTACGATAATCACATCATAACTCATAGTTACTTACTCCCACTATTTTGCGTCCTACAAGGTTCCTAAAAGCAATGCGGCTTAACTTTCCACTATTTGCCTTAATATCTCTCTTCTTTAACGCCCATCTAGCTTCTTAGCAAGAAGAGCTGTTACATAAAGAATCCTTCAAAGAAGAACCGGATCTTTTGCTTGTTTCGATAAAGCTATTGCTTTTTCAAACAAAACTCTTGTTCACTCTCTCTTTTATCCTTATATAACAGCTCTCTAATCATCTACTTTATTTTACTTTCTTTCGAAATGATGTATCGGCTTTTTGCCTTTACTTCCACTCATAACGAAGTACCGACTCTCTTGCAGCCTTTTACTTCATCAATCTTCCTACCGGAGTAGTTACAGGAGCATTATGAAGCGCCTGCGGATTGGTCTGAGCTTCCTCATAAAGCTTTCTGAAAACGGCTACAGCATCATCCAAAGTTTCCTTGGACTCTGTCTCTGTAGGCTCAATCATCAAAGCTTCATGAACGATAAGCGGGAAGTACATTGTGGGCGGGTGCATTCCGTTATCCAACAGAGCTTTGGCAACATCCATTGCAGAAACCCCTGTCTTTTCCTTGAGATCCTCAAGGCTCATAACGAACTCATGCATACAAATCTGATCATAAGCCATGGTGTAGAGATCCTTCAGCTTATTCATCATATAATTGGCATTCAGCACCGCATTCTTACATGCCTGTGGAATTCCTTCTTTTTTCCCTAAGGTCTTGATGTAAGTTAAAGCTCTTACCACAACCAGGGAAGTTTCCGTGAAGGCCTTCCTATCTCCGATAGACTTTGGAGCCTTCACAGACTTCTTCACTTCATCTCCGTCTACCAGATATCCGGGCATAAAGTCGGCAAGAAGCTTCTTACATCCTACAACTCCACTTCCGGGTCCTCCGCCACCGTGAGGTGTGGAGAAGGTCTTATGAAGATTCAAGTGAATAACGTCAAATCCCATGTCTCCGGGACGAACAACGCCCATGATCGCGTTTAAGTTCGCACCGTCATAATAATTCAATCCGCCGCAATCGTGGATTAACTTGGTAATCTCTAAGATATTTTCATCGAAAATACCTACAGTATTGGGGTTGGTGAGCATCAAGCCGGCAACATCATCCCCTAAAACCGCCTTGAATTTCTCCATATCCACACAGCCGTGCTCATTGGAAGGAATGGTTACCACCTTATAGCCTGCCATGCTTGCTGTAGCGGGATTGGTTCCGTGAGCTGCATCCGGGATGATAATCTTATTTCTCTTAAAATCCCCTCTGCTCTCATGATAAGCCTTAATCAGCATGATTCCGGTAAACTCACCGTGAGCACCTGCTGCAGGCTGCACCGTTAAGCGATCCATACCGGTTACTTCACAAAGAAGTTTTTCAATCTCCTGGATTACGGCAAGGCAACCCTGTACGGTATGCTCCGGCTGCAAAGGATGAATCTCTGCAAAGCCGGGCAAAGCTGCCATATCCTCATTAATCTTCGGATTGTACTTCATGGTACAGGAACCTAAAGGATAGAAGCCGTCATTTACACCTCTGCACTTTTTAGCAAGCTCAGTGTAATGTCTGCTGATTTCTGTCTCTGACAGCTCCGGCAAATGTAATTCAGCCTTTCTTTGATCCTTTGCAGGAACATCTACCACTTCCACATCACAGGGAGGGAACAAACTGCAATGTCTGCCGGATTTGCTTTTCTCGAAAATAAGCATTACTTCACCTCCTTTAAGATTTCTACTACACGATCCATAGAAGCCTTATCATTAACTTCTGTACAGCACCAGAGAATTCTCTTATCATCCAGAGGATATCCGCCAAGGATACCTTCCTTCTCCAAAGCATCCAATGCCTTCTTGGAGGATAGGTCGGACTCTGTTACGAATTCATTGAAGAAGTCCGCCTTATACTGTGGCTAAAAAGCCAATCTTCTCTAATTCCTTTGCCAGGTAATGAGCCTTAGAGGTGGACAGACTGCCGCTTCCTTTAAGCCTTCCCTTACCAACAGCTGCCAGATATACACCAATAGCCAGAGCGCAAAGAGCCTGGTTGGAACATACGTTACTGGAAGCCTTTTCTCTACGGATATGCTGCTCTCTGGCCTGCAGAGTCAATACATAACCGGTTCTTCCCTGATGATCCTCTGTAGCTCCTACGATTCTTCCGGGAAGATTTCTCTTCATCGCATCAGTGGATGCCATGAATCCAAGGTAAGGTCCTCCGAAAGCAATGGGAAGTCCTAAGGGCTGCCCGTCACCAACCGCAACATCCGCTCCATACTCTCTTGGAGTCTTAAGAACAGCAAGTGAAATGGGATTTACGCTCATGGCAAACTTTGCCCCTGCCTCATGGGCAATCTCCCAATCTTCTCCGCATCTTCCAGATTTCCGTAGAAATTCGGATGCTGGATGAAAAACTACTGCAGACTCTGCATCCGCCTTGAGCCTTTAATGCCTCTACGTCGGTTACGCCATCCTTCTCCGGAATGATTTCTACCTGCATACCGTTGCCATGGCAATGGGTCTTAATGGTAGAAATAGTATCCGGATGCATCAGTCTAGAAATCAAAGCCTTGCTTCTCTTTCCTCTCTGCACATTGCTACCGCCTCTGCCGCAGCTTCTGCTCCGTCGTATACGGATGCATTGGATACATCCATACCTGTTAAGTCGCAGATCATGGTCTGATATTCAAAAATGGATTGTAAAATACCCTGGCTGGTTTCTGCCTGATAAGGAGTATAGGCTGTTAAGAAATTTTCTTTACCAATTACGCTCTTTACGATAGAGGGAATAAAATGGCGGTATGCTCCGGCGCCTCTGAAGATTGCCGGGAATACAACGTTCTTATTCGCTAATGCGGTCATGTCTCTACGTACTTCCAGCTCGGATAAGCGGAAGGAATAGAAAGATCACCTTTAATTTTACTTCCTGTAGAACATCTTGAAACAAATCATCAAAGGAAGAAAATCCACTTTCCAGAAGCATCGCCTTCTGCTCCGCCTCTGTATTGGGAATGTATTTTCCCATAAATCCACCACCTTTCTTTCGGATAGGGTCTTCTTTTTTGAGGATAGAGGTCTTTTCCCCACTCTATCCTCTTAGTCAGAAGAATTTATTCTGTCTCTTTTACAGTGTCTTTAAAAACTCCTCATATTCTTCTGCGGAGAGAAGCTCTTCCTTATCGGTAACATCCTTTACCTTTACGAACCAAGCCTCATAGGGAGAGCTGTTGATACTTTCAGGAGCATCCAAAACAGCCTCATTGATTGCACTAACCACGCCGGTTAATGGAGATATTACGTCGGAAACAGCCTTTACGGACTCAACATCGGAGAAAGCCTCTCCCTTTGTTACACTGTCGCCCTCTTCCGGAAGATTTACGAAAACCAAATCTAACTCACTCTGTGCATAGTCGGTAATTCCTACTACGTACTCTCCGCCTTCTTCCTTCACCCACTCGTGATCCTTGGTATACAATAACCCTTTTTGAACTGCCATCTTTTTTCCTCCTAAAAATACTTAGCCTAGCCGTTACTTTATAAAAATAGATTTTTCTTGATGGAAAAATCTGATTTTATATTTTTAACTCTTTTCTCTTCTGTCAAGCTTAGAGCTTTGAAATTACTCTTCTCGTCTACAAAGAGCAGACTTTTGAAATTATTTTTCATCTATAAAATTGAAACTTCTAAATTACTTTGCTCTCTTATAGAAAGGAAGTTCTACAACCTCTACATCTACCTTACGACCACGCACATCTACCTGCAACTTTGTGCCGATTTCTACGAACTTCGGATCGATTAATGCCATTCCTACAGGATAGTTTAAGAATGGGCAGTGAGTTCCGGAAGTTGTGTGACCGATAACTTGCTCTTCTGCCAAAACATCCTGATGCTCACGAATAATGCCTCTTCCGACAACCTTCAAACCGACTCTTTTGATCTTAGGCTCTCCTTTTGCTTCGATAGCTGCCTTTCCGATAAAATCAGGCTTGTCCATCTTTACCGCAAACTTCAGTCCTGTCTCTAAGGGAGTGATTTCATCATCCATCTCGTGACCGTAGAGAGGCATTGCCGCTTCCATACGAAGTGTATCTCTTGCTCCCAATCCGCAGGGAACCAATCCCTCATCTTTTCCTGCAGCCAGAAGCTTATCCCACATCTCCTCAGCCTTACTACTGTCCAGATACAGCTCTACACCGTCTTCTCCGGTATATCCGGTCTTGGAAACGATACAAGGAATGCCATCCACTTCTGCATCAAAGACTGCCGTATAGTATTTCTTTGGAATATTCTCTTCTGCTGTAAGCTTTCTGATAATATCCATAGCCTTGGGTCCCTGAAGAGCAATCTGTGCATAGTCGTCAGAAACATTTACAAATTCTACATCACCAAACTGATGGGCTACCATCCAATTGAAATCCTTCTCTCGGTTTGCAGCATTCACAACGATAAAATAATCATTGTCCCCTCTTTTATAAACGATTAAATCGTCTACAACACCACCGTTTTCGTTGCACATCAGGCTATATCTTGCCTGACCGTCGACCATATTATCAAAGTTGTTGGTCAGAATTTTCTGCAAGTTTGCTAATGCATCTTTACCCTTACAAAGCACTTCTCCCATGTGAGAAACATCAAAAAAGTCCCGCCTCTGTACGCACTGCCATGTGTTCTTTGATGACTCCTGTCTGCTCATATTGAACGGGAAGAAGAAATCCTGCAAAAGGAACAATCTTGCCGCCTGCTTTCACATGCGCATCGTACAACGGTGTTTTTAATTCCATAAACTGCCTCCTTTAATGATTGGTGATTGTATAATTATACTTTTCTCCTACCGTCCAAGTACTACGCTCAGACCGGCTAAGGTAAAAAGCAATTACTCTGTACTTTATTATAAAAAAATTTTTTTCTTTTTCAAGATATAAAAAAAATTATAAAACTCTCTTTCGTCCCGGTCTACTTCTCCGATAAAGTCCTTTTAAGCCAGCATATCCAGCAATTTCCGCTACAGAAATCCGATAAAAGCTTTCCTTCAAACCTCTTTCCGTAAGTCCCTTCAAGATAGAATCGTCAAAGGCCAGTCCCACAAAGGCCTTACTGATTTCCTCCGATTCAAGGTGCTGAAAAAATCTCCGCTAATGGAAGCTTCCTGTATTCTGCCTTTTTGAATCTCTAAGGAAAAATGCATCTTTCCTCCCGGAAAACGTCCAATCTTTTCCATGTTGAATTTCGGATTCTTTCCGTACAAACTGTCCCAGTTTTGAAAATGGGTCTTGGCCAGTTCCTTGACCCTTAGAACTTCTTCCCGGGAAAGCTTCAAGCGATTGCTTTTATTCTCCTCTCCCAAAATAGCGGAAACCATCAGCTCTTTAAACTCTTCCGGGAAATTTCTTCCTGTAAATGGTCGGAAATGTTGCAAACCCTCTCCGCACTGACTGAATGCTTTTGGAAATAATCTTGTATTCATCCACCGTGGTGGAGTTCACCATCTTCTCGATGTCCGTGGAAAAAGCAGGGATCCGTGGTGGACGATGCTATCCCCCAGATGATACTGGGCGTTACCGGAAAACTTTCGTCCTTCGATACAAAGGTCGTTTCTTCCATTAAACTCCGCTTTAACGGAAAGCTTTGCCAATGCCTCCAGCACGGGACTCAAGTATTTTTAAACTCTATCCCCTCTTCCTTATAACGGTCAATAAAAGGTAAACTGCCAACCGCCCAAATCCGTGTAAATGGTTCCTCCGCCGCTCATGCGCCTTACCAGATTCATCTTCTGCTCTCTGGCGTAAGGGAGATTCACCTCCTCCGCAAGGTTTTGGTATTTTCCCAGCATCAAGGTTGGGGTAGTTCTCCAAAAAAGGAAAACCGTGTCCTCTAACTTCTTTTCTTCAGCCAGGTAATATTCCAGGCCAAAGTTTTTCATAAACATCTGTGGACTCTAAATCAATATAAACCATGTACGTCCTCCAAAGCTTCCCAAGCTCTATAAGAGCTTCGGGCTAAGGGCGCCGAGGCCACATGATGGAATCCTTTAAAAGGGCATTCTTCTTATAACGAGCAAAAGTCTTCCGGTGTGGCATATCTGGCCAAGGGATAATGTTCCTTAGTAGGTTGCAGATACTGTCCGATAGTCAAAATATCACAACCGGTTTCCAGCACATCATCCATCAATCTGTCAATCTGTTCTTCCGTCTCACCAAGACCTACCATAAAGCCTGTTTTCACCCGAATATCCGGCGAATGCTGCTTACAGTAACGAAGCACTCCCAAAGACCTTTCATAAGCCGCCTGGGGACGAACCGCCTTCTGCAATTCCTTCACCGTCTCCACGTTGTGATTCAGAACCTCCGGCTTGGCCTCCAAAACAATATCTAAGGACTCAGTCCTTCCCTTCATATCGGAAAATCAGGGTTTTCGATGGTGGTGCCGGGGCAAAGCTCTCGAATCGCACGAATGGTCTTAGCAAACTGTAAGGCCCCTCCATCCTCCAAATCATCTCTGGTGGAGCAGGTTAAAACCACATGCTTTAAACGAAGTTGTTTTGCCGCCTTGGCCACATTCATAGGTTCCTCTTCGTCCACCGCCTCCGGGTCTGCCGCAGGTCACGTTGCAAAAGCGGCAATTTCTGGGTGCAAACACTTCCCAGAATCATAAAGGTTGCGGTGTGTTTCCGATAACACTCTCCCATGTTAGGGCAATTTGCCTCTTTGCAAACGGTGTTCAAATGCAAATCCTTCATCAGCTCCGCCACTTCTTCCGTAGCTTCCTGATTATAACGAACCTTCAACCAATCCGGTTTTTTTCCTAAAGATACGGACGTCGCCGGAGATGCTTCTCTCTCAGTCTTTCCACTATCCGGTTCTTGTCCTTTTATCTTCTGCCCGGCTTGCTCCTTCTGAAGCTCTTCCCGGACTCTTTCCATTGTCTTCTCCATGTCCTCGCTCCCTTATGTTCTCCCTAGCTGTTTTCTTCAATCAGAGCGACTTTCTCCAATACCCCTACTGTATCTCCTTCTTCACAGCACTGCTCCACTAAAGTTCCCTCAAAACCGGATTCTACCTGAGTCACCACCTTGTCCGTTTCGATTTCAAAAATCGGTTCTCCTTTTTTTACACTGTCCCCTACTTCCTTTAACCAAGCACAAACCACTGCTTCCTGCATTTCCGGTCTTAACTTGGGAACCACAACTTCTTTTTTCATCTTCCTACTCCTTCTACAAACAGAGAGATAACAAAACTTTCCAATCCCTCTCTATATCTTCTTTTCTATCCTTGGCACTGATATTCTGTACCAAATCCTCCAACTTTTCTTCAAAAAGTTCCAAGGAAAAAGCTTGTCCCTGAAAGGCTTCTTTTGCTTCTTGTTCTGAAAAAACAGGTGAATGTAAGCTAAACTCTTCGATGCGCCCTTCCGCACCTGATAGCTGATGCGCAGCTTTTTCTCTCGAAAAACGCCTTCTCTTTCAAAAAGAAAAATATGGTGTCTTTCCGAAGGTGCATTCCCAGGAGTGATATTTTTCCTGACAAAGCCTCTCCCACTTCCGCCTTTTTCCGCCTCCGTAAGAGAAAGAACTTCCGGTTTGGCCCCCATAGACTCTCGTAGGGCTTCCATAAACGCTTCAATCCCGGGGAACTCCCGAAAAGGATAGCCTTCCTTACCCAGTCCCTCCCAATGTTCACAGATATTGCAAACCTTGCATATTGCAGAAGGAGATGCTTTCGACTGTATGTGGACACTTTTGTTCTTTGTCGTAATTTCATCTAAAAGGCTTAAGTCGGAGTCATAAAGCAATGTTCCATGATGCAAAAACCTCTCCCCAGTAACCTTCTGCGCACTTCCGGAAATCTTCTTTCCGGCTATGGCTATCAGAGCACCTATCTTTTTCCGCCATAATACCGAGCTTCCTAAGAGCCTCGATAACAGGAAAGGAAAATCATCATACTCCAAAATCTTACTTCGCTTTTTCATCAGGCTATAGTTCACATTGCCCAAATCATGATAAACCGTTCCTCCTCCACTACTCCTTCGAACAATGGGGATTCCTCTTTCTTTCAGTTGCCTCATATTCACTTCCTGGCAAATATTCTGATAGCAACCCACAATCACCGCCGGACGATTTCGCCAAAGAAGAAAAATATCCTGTTCTATTCTGTTTTGAAAAAGGTATTCCTCCAAGGCCTGGTTATAAAAAGGATCCAAGGACGAATTGATGATTCCAATCATATGCTAGCTCTTTCTATGCCGAAAATTTTGCAATATTCCGGTAAAATAGTGAGATTTCCCCTCTACGATGTCAATTATAACCATTATTTGAAAAATGTCGATACAATAAACTCACTTATAATAAATAATAACAGTATTTAAGAGGAAAAATTGGTAATTTTGCCCAGTGTTTCCCTCTCAAATACTGTTTTTAAATTTATTTTTGTTTAATTATTAACAAAACGGCTTTTTACCAAGGACAGTAAAATCCCCTTCTCGTTTTCTCCGGGATTCCTCATGACATAATCCAAGGCAAAGTGTAAAATCTCCCCCATAACCGGACTGGCTTTCACCCCTATAGAAAGTAAATCCTTGCCCTTAATTGCCAAATCGGAAAGGGTATAGCAATCCCCCTCCTCCTGAATTTTTTTGAAGCCATAAAAGGCGAAGCTTCACCTGCTCCGACATAGCTTTTCCCGGGGTATTGGAAACATTTTCCAAAAGAAGAGCCTTGGTCTCATAAAAGTCCTGAACCAGTTCAAGTCCGTAGTGAGAAAGCCGTTTCCGAAGGGCATAGGGAGAATCCGCCTCTTCCAAAGAAAAGAGCTCCACGAAGGCGGAAGCCTGATCAATGCACTCCCGATCCAGCTTCAGCTCTTCCAAAATTTCCTTGGCATATTCCGGCAGATGTCTTAGCAGAAGCCCCAAACGCAGATACTTCTTATCCTTGGCATTTCCCAAAAGAGAAGGAATTCCCCGCTTCTCGATTTCCGAAAAATGCCGTGTCACAAAGTCGGAAAGGCCGGTAGAAAAGAGCAGCTTCACCCGCTCCGGATGACGGCTACATAAAAGCTTCACCAATTCCACCGCAATACGCTCCTTGGAAACCTTTCCGAGGTTCTCCCGAGAGCCAGCATGGCCTGAAGGCAATCCTCTTCTATCTGAAAATCCAGCTGGGCGGAAAAACGGATTCCCCGCATCATACGAAGGGCGTCCTCCGTAAAACGTTCCTCTGCCCTTCCCACGGTGCGAATCCTTTTATTTTTCAGGTCTTCCTGTCCATGGTAACAATCAATAATGCCCCGATCCATGTGGTAAGCCATGGCATTGATGGTAAAATCCCTTCTGGCCAAATCCTCTTCTAGGCTTCCGATAAAGGACACTGCCTTAGGGTGCCGCCCATCCTCGTAAATGCCGTCTACCCGATAGGTGGTTACCTCAAAGGCTCTGTCTCCCTCTCCGGCTTCCTGCGCACTAAGCAGAACCGTCACCGTTCCATGCTCAATTCCCGTATCAATGGTACGCAAAAAAAGGGATTTTACGACCTCCGGTTTGGCAGAAGTCGTAATATCCCAATCTTCAGGTTCTCGTCCCAAAAGGGCGTCCCGAACACATCCTCCGACAGCGTAGGCTTCGTAGCCTGCCTGCTCAATCTGTCGAATAATGAGTTCTACCCCTTTGGTAACGGTGATTTGTATTACTTTCGGATCTTTCATCCATTTTCCTTTTTTAACATGTTTCTTTTCGTAAAGCTTGTGCACAAGGAAATTTCCGTAAGGCCGCTTAATACGACTGATTCGTAAGGCCTATCCCTTGTACTGTTTCTTAGTAAGCTCTTCCCCAGTAAACCATCTTTGTGGCGGGCTTTCCGCACACCACGCAGGTGTCGGCAATCTTTTCCTGCTTTGCAGGAATGCAACAGGGAGGTAATACCGGAATACTCCTTAAGCTTCTCCTCACACTCTCTGCAACCGCACCACATAGCGCGAACAAATCCGGGCTTCTTATCCAGGGAGGCTACCAATTCGTCTAAGCTCTTGGCATCAGTGGTTCTTTCCTTCTGGAAAGTCAATGCTCTATTATACATATCCTTCTGAATCTGCTCTAAAAAGCTTCTTGCTTTCTTCCACAAGATTCTCAAAGGATACCACAATCTTCTCTCTAGTATCTCTTCTTACCAGTACTACCTGTCCCTTCGATATCCTTCGGTCCGATTTCCAGACGAAGAGGAATTCCTCTTACTTCACTGTCTGCAAACTTAAATCCGGGGGTCTTGTCGGAATCATCCACCTTCACCCGAAGTCCTGCATCCTTTAAGCTGTTCATCAAATCAAAGGCCTTGTCCAGTACCCCTTCCTTATTCTGCTGGATAGGAATGATATTTACCTGTACAGGAGCAATACGAGGAGGAAGAACCAATCGGAATCGTCCCGTGAACCATGATTAAAAGCACCGATGGTTCTTGTGGTAATTCCCCAAGAGGTCTGGTGTACCGGCTCAACAGTATTGTTCTTGCTTAAATACTGTACCTGGAATGCCTTGGCAAAGCCGTCTCCAAAGTTGTGGGAGGTAGCACACTGCAAGGCCTGTCCGTCATGCATTAATGCTTCTACCGTATAGGTGGCAATCGCACCGGCAAACTTCTCCTTATCGGTCTTACGACCCTTCACTACAGGAATCGCTAATTCATTTTCAAAACATCCGCATAGATGTCCAGCATTAAAAGGGTTCTCTCTTCCGCTTCCTCTGCCGTAGCATGAACGGTATGTCCCTCCTGCCATAAGAACTCTCTGGTTCTTAAGAAAGGTCTGGTAGTCTTCTCCCAACGTACTACGGAACACCACTGGTTCAGAAGCTGAGGAAGGTCACGATAGGACTTTACCACCTTGGAATAGTAGTCACAGAAAAGTACCTCGGAGGTAGGACGTACACAAAGTCTTTCCTCCAGTCTCTTGGAACCGCCGGAGGTAACCCAAGCTACTTCCGGGGCAAAACCTTCTACATGCTCACTCTCTTTTTCTAATAAGGATTGGGGGATTAAAAGCGGCATAGAACAGTTTTGTACACCTGTAGCTTTAAAACGGGAATCCAGAGCCGCCATAATATTCTCCCAGATAGCATAGCCTGCGGGTCGAATAACCATGAAGCCCTTTACAGAAGAGTAATCTGTAAGCTCCGCTTTTTTTACTACGTCCGTATACCACTGCGCAAAATCTTCCTCACGGGAAGTAATTTGCTCTACTAATTTCTTGTCTGCCATAACTGTTTCCCCCTTTTTGGATATTGTTAAAAAACTATCCTTTGATTTTACATGATGAATTTTGGATTTGCAATCTTTATTCCCTATAAAATATTTTGAATATAGGAATACTCTATAAAGTTAAATGCTTTAAAACAAGTATCTTTTGCTTCACATACAATACTCGTTCAGAAAAAGAAATGGCGCTCGATTTATTGAAAATCCAGCGCCATAAAATATTGCTAAATATTATTTTAAGATAAATCCATGCTTAACAGGATCTTCTTCATCAATCACAAAGTGGTTGAAGCCGGTAATCCATGCGGAACCGGTAATCTGAGGAATAACCGCATCATAATCTCCCACCTTGGTGGTTCCTACGATTTCTCCCTCGAAAATGGTGCCCAGGATGGACTCATAGAAGAACTTATCTCCCTGCTTTAACTCGCCCTTTGCGAAAAGAGTAGCCAGCTTTGCACTGGTTCCTGTTCCGCAAGGAGAACGGTCTACCTGTCCCTGTCCGAATACTACGCAGTTCTTTAAGGTCGCGCCTTGGTCTCTGTTGTAGACCACCATTCTACTAAGTCTACAGTATGGATATGGGGAAGCAATGGATGCTGTACAGGAATCTCTTTGTTGATGATGTCTCTTAACTGAATGCCCAAAGCGTTCAGCTTATCTGCATTTTCCGGCTTAATCTCTACACCGATCTGGTCTACCTTCACGATAGCGAAGAAGGATCCGCCGAAGGAAATATCAAACTTAATCTTGCCGTAACCCGGAAGCTCAACCTCCTGATCTCTCTTGTATAAGAAAGCGGGAACGTTCTGGAAGCTTACCTTCTTAGCCTTGCCGTCTACAACGGTAACTTCACCGTGGATAATGCCTGCAGGAGCCTCCTGTACAATCTTGGTAATCGGCTCTGTTACAGGAACGATACCGGTCTCTACAGCAACGGTCATAGCACCGATGGTTCCATGTCCGCACATGTTCAGGTATCCGCCGCCGTCCATAAAGATAATGCCGTAATCCGCCTCATCCACTGTAGGCTGTGTCAAAATGGAACCGAACATATCGTTATGTCCTCTCGGCTCCAGCATAATAGCGGTACGAAGATAATCCATATTGTCCTCAAGCCACTGCTTCTTCTCAGGCATAGTCTTTCCGGGGATTTTAGGGACTCCACCTACTACGATTCTGGTAGCCTCACCGGCTGTGTGGGAATCAACTGCGTGAATACTCTTGCTGAATTTCATGATGCTTACCTCCATGGTTTATTTTTATAAAGGAAAAGCCGCCCATAAGACGACTTTTCCGATTCTTAACAAGTAATGGTTCAATCCTATGTCATCCTGTGTGTTCTTTATGCCGCCTGCTTCTTTTCCTTACTTAATGAATAGAACATAGTTGCTGCGGTATAGAACATAACACAGATAACGATAATCTTTAAAACGTGAGATGGCAAACCTAATGCCACTCTGGTCGCTATAAATACGCCGAGAGAGCCAAAAATAGTTCCCCACAAAGCTACCTTTCTATAGTAGCTGCCTTCCTTTACGAAACGAACGGAAGCAACCGGCATAAGGTATGCGCAGGATCCCATCATGATGGGGAAAGCAACCTTCGGATCCATACCCAATACGCAAACCAGGGCAAGACAGGGTGCATAAAGGCCAACGCCGGCGGTCATAACTGCGCCTAAGAAGAAGTTAATTACGATTGCAACGATAAGCTTTACTCCACTTAGACCGATAGCTTTTCCTTCTACAGGAATAACATTGCTAACCTGTAAGATAATAACGAAGCCGATTACCACCATAGCTACACCCATAACCAGCTGAATCATCTGCTTGGACAGCTTGGAAATGATTCCGGCGCCAATCCATGCACCGGCCATAGCCGCAATCAGCATAGTAACCAATGTAATAGGCTCTACCTCCACTCCTTGAATGAAGAGGAATGCCTCCATAACTACAGGGATAGTACAAGCTACATTCAAAGTTCCGGGAATCAGCTTGTCATCCACCTGCTTTAATCCCTTGTAAAGGGAAGCACCCGGTGCGAAAGAACCGATACCGAAAACGTCGAAAAAGTTAATACCTAAACCGATAGCACTACTAATCAAAGTATTGCTTTCCTTCTCCATGCTATCCTTATGCGCCAGTAAATCCTTTACGAATGCGGCTAAAAAAATAAGCGCTAAAATGCCCAGAATTACGAGCAAGCCGACAGTAACCATTTGTTGAGCATCCATATCTTTCTCTCCCTTGCAAAAACCTTTCACAAAAAGAGACTCCTGCCGTTCTCATTGATTGTGAAATAATTCCCAATTGTTCTTTTCCTCATTTTAAAGACAGAAACCGTCACTTCGTCAATTCTTATAGAAAAAGCGGAATAAACAAATTGTACGAATTTTTATCTTTTTAAGAAAAAAACATTTTTATAGAGGCAAAATCAATGAATTTCTCGGTATTTTTCCGCCTTCTCTAGCAAAAATAGCAAAGCTTATCTTTGATATGCTTTTTACATAGTCCAGTCTGGCACTGAGATTTTCCAGCAATGCATCCAGAACAGTCAGTGCCGTCATGGCTTCCACCACCACATTGGCTCGCTCCACCACCGTGGGATCGTGACGTCCCTTAATGGCAATGGTAATTTCCTCTCCCTTCATTTACCGTTTGTTGCGGCTTGGAAATGGAAGGGAGTGAGCTTAAAAGCCGGCTCTAATGCGAATGGTGCTTCCGTCACTCATTCCTCCCAGAATACCGCCGCTATGGTTGCTGCCCTTTCGCAAGCTTTCCGTAAAGGAATTGGAAGCTTCTGCCATAGAAACGGAATGACTTCCCTGCTCTTCCGTATCGAACTCTTTCTTTTCTGATTTGTAATCTTTCTCTTCCATGAGGAAAAAAGCATCGTTGTTCTCGGAGCCAAAACTCTTGGACGCTTCGATGCCGTCTCCGATTTCCACCGACTTTACTGCACCGATGGACATCACGGCTTTCGCCAAAAGAAGCATCCAGCTTATCAAAAACCGGCTCTCCGATACCAGCAGGAAGACCTTCCACCAGACATTCCACCACTCCTCCGGCAGAATCCCCTGTTCCCTCAGGATAGAATCTTCTGTTCCGCTAAAAAGCTCCGCCTTCTGCCGGTCTTCTGTCGAAATGCCCGGCAAGCTCGATAACCTTTGCTTGGACGGAAACCCCCAGCTCTAATAGCATTTTCTTGGCAATGGCTCCCGCCGCCACTCTGGCAATGGTTTCCCTTCCGGAGGAACGGCCTCCCCCTCGATAATCCCGAAAACCGTATTTGGCAAAAAAGCCGTAGTCCCCATGTCCGGGCGAAAGGCATGGGCAATTTCTCCGTAATCCTTGGAGCGCTGATCCTCATTCCACGACCATGGCAATGGGAGTGCGGTGGTTTTCCCCTCAAAAATACCGGAAAGAATCTCCACCTTGTCCCCTTCCTTCCTCTGGGTCATCTTCAGATTCTTCCCCGGACGACGACGTTTCCAGCATTTCCTGAATATCCTCTTCCGACAGGAAAGCCCTGCAGAGCAGCCATCACAACCACCCCAGAGGCCTTACCGTGGGATTCTCCGAAGGTACTGATATGAAATATTTTTCCAAACTGACTTCCCGCCATGCTTTACCCCCGACACGCTACCATACAAATGCTGTTTGGCTCATCCACTTCCAGCTCTCTGGCACACATGGACAAGAGTCCCTTTTCATAATCAATGTTGAAAAAGGTGATGGTACCGCTTTCATTATTGGCCACTGCAAGGTGCTTCTCATCCGGGAAAATGCAGAAATCCTTAGGATATTCCCCTGCAATAGGAAGGCTTCCCTTCATGGTCAAAAGTCCTGTCTTTTTATCCCTGTCATACATGCTAATGGTATTAATGCCGGCATTGGACACAAAGAGATGAGAGGCATCCGGATCCGGCGAAAAACGCATTTGACAAGCGGCAATTAAGGGGTTGTTTTTCCTTATCGTTATGGGTGAAATGGTTTGCAGCTTCTCCAACTTCACCTCCGAGTCCTTTTCTCCCTCGGAAAAATGATACATCCACCACATTTTTCCAATTCATACAAAAGATAAAGGTAATTTCTGTCCGGGCAGAAACGGAAATGTCTTGGGCCGGATTGCAGTTCACAGCGAAGGGTATCCACCTGTCGCATCTTCCGATCCGCCTTGTCGAAGCGGAAAATCTTTACCTGATCAATTCCCTAAATCCGCCACCAAAAATAAACTTCTGGTCATCACGTCATAGCGGGGAGCAGGAAACATGGGAGGGCGGAAGGTACGCTCCGCCACGGAACCGATACCCTGGTCATAAACGCCGTCTACGATAGGGTATACAGAGCCGTCCGCTTCCAAAAGAGTAGGGTGGACTTTCCGTCATGATAGCGGACACCATCAGGTATTCCCCCTTTTTATCTACGGCAAGGTGGCAACCGCGCATTCCGCGGATATTTCTGGTATTTAACTTGCTCAGGTTTCCCGTTATCCAGAATACGGAAGAAACAATTCCCTCATCCGCAATGGAATAAAGGGTTCTTTTATCGGGAGAAACCGCCACATAGGAGGAGTTGTTCACTTCCACCTCCGTTCTTTTTTCAAATCTTCCCTTTTCCATATCTACATCACAGATGGTTATGCCCTTGGCAGAGCCGGTGTATGAATAAGAACCGATATATGCTACATATTTTTGAGCGCATTTTTCTTCCCCTTTTTGCCTTTTTAGCTACACGCAAGCGACTTTTTGCTATACATAACCGACGTATTGCTACATGCAGCCGACTTTTCACTACACGCAAGCGACTTTCTTCCTGCAAAGAATTCCGCCGTTTCTAAACGCCCCTATTTTAGCAAAAATTTTTCTGAATAAAAAGCTTTTCTAAAATTTCTCAAAACGCAAAAAATTTCTATAATCACAAAAACTTATATAAATAAATCCCTCCCTATGGACTTTTCTCCATAAGAGGGTTCTGTCGAGATCTTTTTTCAAATAGGGGTTTAGGGAAACCTTGATCTTCTTCCAACGGTCATTGTACTTGGCTTCGTCCTGTTCTCCCAAATAGCTGAAGACCTCTCCCTTTTTCAAAACCTCGGACATATCCGGAAATACCGCTTTATTTTTCCGTATATTCCGGTGAAAAACTTCAAAGGCGCCTACGTTTGGGGTGGTATAGGGTAATGTACTCGAGAATTCTTCGCCGCAATATCCGGACGGCAGAGGAAGTTAATCCACTTTTCCGCATTTTCCTTATGCTTGGCGTTCTTGGGAATTACCCAACCGTCTACCCACAGGTTGGTGCCTTCCTCCGGAATCACATAGTCCACTTCCACGTCCGTGCCTTCCAGCTCTCCCTGCACATAGAGGATTTCTCCGGAGTAAATGACGCCTACCGCCGCCTCTTCTCCGATCATCTTGTCTCTGACCTGGTCCACCACATAGGCCTGTACCAAGGGGCTTCTGGGCAATCAAATCCTTCGTGGCCTCATCGGCTCCTTATCATCCACGGTGTTCATGGGTGGCCTTCCTTCTTCAGTGCCACCATAAAGGCATCCCGGACGGAATCCTGCATCAGGATTTCTCCCTTCAGCTTGGGATTCCATAGATCCGCCCACTTGGTGGGATAGGGCACACCCAGCTCATCCAGCATTCTTTTGTTATAAAGAATGCCTGCGGTTCCCGTGGTATAGGGCACCATGTAACGATTCCCCGGATCGAACTCCGCACACATTTCCATATATTCTTTTCCGATTTCCTTGATATTGGGAATGTTCTTAAAGTCGATTTCCGCCAAAAGATGGTTCTGCATCATCTTCTCAATCACATGTAATCCGAAGGAGCAAACCGCATCATACAGCACTCCCCCCGCCTCGATGACAGGGATACATTTCCTCGTTGGTTTCAAACATATCGTAAACCACTTTGATGCCGGTTTCCTGCTGAAATTCCGTAATCACCTCCGGGTCGATATACTCTCCCCAGTTATAGACATTGACTACATTGTCCGTCTTACTTTGGCCCTCTCCCTCCGGGCTCTCTGTGGACTCTGCCTCCTTCGGTCCGCAGGAGGACAAAAGCAGAGCGCTGAAAAGAAGCATTAAGCCTGCTGCCAGAGGCAGAAAAAACTTTCCCCCCTTCTTTTGGGCAGCCTTTCCTGCAAGCTTTTCTTCAGTCTCTCCCAAAGTGCACCAAAGATTCTTTTCAGAATTCTTTTCAGAATCCTTTTCATAATTGTTCCTCATGCCTTTTCCTCCTTTCTTCCCATAAAGCTCGGGGCAAAGTTACTGATTAAAAGGATGATAAAGACCGTAACGAAAATCAAGGTGGAAAGAGCATACATACTGGGGTTGATTCCCTTTCTGACCTCCGCATAGACCAGGGTGGAAATGGTATTGATTCCCGCGCCTCTGGTAAAGTGGGTAATGATAAAGTCGTCCAGACTCATGGTAAATGCCAGCAAAAGCGGACAAAACTCCGGCATAATGTCCGGTAGCACCACCTTGAAAAAGGCGTAAAGGGGCTTTGCCCCCAGGTCTAATGCCGCCTCATAGCTGACCTCCGAGCTCTGCCGAAGCTTCGGCAGCACGGATAAAAGCACATAGGGCAGGTTAAAAGTAATATGGGAAATCAAAATGGTCTGAAATCCCAGGCTGATTTTAAAGGCGATAAAACAAAGCATCAAAGAGATACCGGTTACGATATCCGCATTCAGCATAGGCACATTGCTGACACCGATAATCAGACTTCTGGGGAGCACCTTCATTTTCCGAAGAGCCACCGCCGCCATGGTGCCCAGGATGGTGGCAATCAGGGCGGACAAAAAGGCAATCACAAGGGTGTTTTTGCAAAGCCTGCATAATGTCCTCGTTTTGAAACATTTCCACATACCAGCGAAGACTGAAAGCCGGTAAAATGGGCTCTGCTCTTTCCCGCATTAAAGGACAGGGCGGTAAGCATAAAGATAGGTGCATAGAGAAAAAGCACCACCAAACCCAGATGAGGCATTTTCCAAAAACGAACAGATTTCTTTTTGCATTAGAAAATCGCCCCTCTCCGTTGTCATAGCGGGACAGTATGGCCATGGATGCTATGATGAAGACCATCAGAATCATGGACAGTCCCGAGCCCACATTCCAGTTGGAATTGACCGTAAATTCCTGCTCGATGACATTTCCGATAAGGAAAATCTTGCCGCCTCCAAGGATATTGGAAATGGCAAAGGTGGTGGTGACACAAAAACCATGGTCACGCCGGAAACGATGCCGGGAATGGACAGGGGCAGAATCACCCGAAAGAGGGTGGTAAAAAAGCTTGCCCCAAGGTCGTAAGCGGCATTGATGGTATTGTCATCAATTTTGCTTAAGGTGTTGTATATAGGCAAAATCATAAAGGGCAGGAAGTCGTAAACCATCCCCAAAAATAATGGCATAGGGAGTGTTGATTAGGTTCTGGGTAGGCAGGTGAAGAGCCAGCAAAAGCTCATTCAGCACGCCCTTTCGCTCCAAAAGGGTCTGCCAGGCCAGGATGCGGAGTAAGGAATTCATCCACATGGGCAGAATAAAAATAAAGGCCACAAGGAACCCTTTCCCACCTTTCGGTTCCGAAGCACCATGGCTAAGGGGAAGGCCAAAAGGAAGCATAAAAGGGTACTGCAAAGGGAGAGAAGCACCGCCAGATACAGGGGCTTGTAGTTCTCCCATAAAAAAATCTTCGTTAAGTTGTCTAAAGTAAATGCACCGGTCTTGTCTGTAAAGGCATAGTACCAAACCAAAAGTAAGGGTATCACAATAAATCCACCCATCCAAATCAGATGAGGGGGCGGCCAAAAGCCTGGTTCCTTTATTCTTCAATGCCCAATGCCTCCTCGTCTTCAGACTCGGGCTTATTCATAATCTGAATATTGGAGGGACGTACATAAATTCCCACCTTTTTTCCCGGCTCATGCATTTCCGTGGAGTGTACCAGCCACTCGAAGCCATCCTCCGTGGTACATTCCATCTCGTAAATCTCTCCCTTGAAAATGATGTGGGTCATGGTTCCCTTCAGAATCGCGATCGATCTCCTCTTCCAGGATTTCCACGTCCTCCGGACGAATAACCACATCCACAGGGGTATTTTTTCCAAATCCCTCATCAATACAAGGGAAGTTTGCACCAAAATACGCACCAAACGGTCCTCCAGCATGATGCCGGGGACAATGTTGGAATCTCCGATAAAGTCAGCTACAAATGCATTTTCCGGTTCGTTATAGATTTGTTCCGGGCTTCCTGCTTGTTGAATATAACCCTGATTCATTACCACCACGCAATCCGACATGGTCAAGGCCTCTTCCTGATCATGGGTGACATATAAAAAGGTAATGCCCAATTCATTTTTCAAACGGATAAGCTCATATTGCATCTCCTGCCTAAAGCTTTAAGTCCTAAAGCTCCCAGGGTTCGTCAACAAAAAGCACTCTGGGTTCATTTCACTATGGCTCTGGCATATGGCAATTCTCTGCTGCATGCTCCCGATAGAGAATCCACAGAACGTTTCTCATAGCCTTGCAGATTCACCAGCTTTAAAGGCATACTGAATCTTCTCTCGAGATATAGCTTTCCGACATCTTCTTAATCCGAAGGCCGAAGGCAATGTTCTCTGCAATATTCATGGCAGAAACAGGGCGTACTTCTGGAATACCGTATTCAGCTGCCGTTTGTTGGCGGCAATCCGGTGATATCCTGTCCGTCAAATAAGACCCTGTCCCTTGTCCGCTGGAGTAAAGCCTCCGATAATCCGTAATGTGGTGGTCTTTCCACATCCGGAGGTCCAGTAAGGTCCTGAAAGCTGTTCTCCCGAATAGATAAATTCAGATCATCTAAGATCAGCTCTCCGTCAAATGTCTTGGTAATTCCTTTTAAATCAATCAGCGTTTTCCAACTCATAAAAACCCCCTTCTTAGTATTTTGCCCTTTTCTTTTTTCCCAAAGAGCAACGTGTTCATTGTATCAAAAATGAACGTAAATACAAGAAATTTACGAAGGAATTTTTAACGTATTTCTTCGTGAAATTTTTAGTGTGCTTTTTGTCTCCGAGCCTTCCGGTCACTTGTAACATTTTTCCTATACATATAAATCATAAAGAGAAGGAGCAATAGGGGTAATAAGGAAAAAGTCCCATTCCAGCTCGTCCGAAAATGCCGAAAAAGAGGCGGCATTAAAAGTGTGCCCACATAAGCCGCCGCCATCTGTACTCCAATCAGGGCAGAGGAATGCTCCGCTCCGAAGTTATGGGGCGTAGAATGAATCACGGAGAGGATAGACCGGGGCATCCCAGGCCAATTAAAAATCAAAGCCGGTAAAACCATAGCCTTGCTCCAGGGCGTAAAAGCAGACAAATTCCGAGGAAAACAATGGCACTCCCCAAGAACCATTTGCTCATCCGCCATTTCATGGCGAAAAAGCGGAAAGAAAACGGGCCAAGGTTATGCCGAAAATAAAACAGAGCCACAAAGAAGCTGCCAATTTCTCCTCCATTCCCAGGGAAAGTACCATAAAAGAACCTGCCCATAGTGCTACCGTTTGCTCCAAAGCACAAGTAGCCATAAAAGGAGCCATACTTTCCTTTGCTCCGGGAATTCTAAAAATTTCTTTTAAGCTTAGCGGCTTTGAAATATAGGGAAGCAGTAGGGTTCGGGAAGTGGGCAGAAGCTTCATCCTCAGAATGTTTCCGCCATAAAGGCAGGCTGCAAAAAGAGCAATGGTTAAAAATATCTGGATTAGAGAAATCACGAAATATCCTCTACTCCAATGCTCCCCTCTTTGTAATACAAAGCCCATGATATAGGGTCCCAGGGAAGCCCCTAAGCCCCACATACAATGCAGCCAACTCATATGCCTGCTACTATAGTGCAACGCAACATAATGATTTAAAGCCGCATCCACCGAACCTGCCCCTAAGCCGTAGGGAACGGCAAAAAGGCAGAGCATAAAGAAGCTCCGACTTAAGGAAAAGCCCAAGAGTGCCACCGCCGTGAGAAGAACTGAAAAGGCAGTGATTTTTCCTGTTCCGAAACGACGATTTAGAGTCTCACTTTTTAAACTGGAAAGAATTGTTCCGCCGGAAATAATCATAAACACTGTTCCGGAGTAGGAAACGGGAACAGCAAATTCCTGATACATAATAGGCCAAGCGGAACCCAACAAAGCATCCGGCAAGCCCAGACTGATAAAAGCCAGATAAATCATAAATAACAATATAGAAAACATCTTTTCCTCCTATTCCAAAAATACCGCTACAGGATACTCTGAAACGATGTTCTATGCAATCGATTTTAAGGAAAGTTATGATTTGAAAGCAAGTAAGGCAATAACTCTCTCATAGAAACTCTTTCTACTAGCATCTCCCTATTTTTATAGAATTTTTCCTCCTTTCCCTTGAAATTCATATTTATAGACTATTGCTGTTTTTCTTTAGAAAGGATAGTTTTATGCTTCATGAACAGCAAAGGCTCTAAATGCCGCCTTCCCTCATACCGTTCCTATCTTAACGACTTTTTATTTCTGGGCTTTGCCTATGGCATCTATATGCACAGCGCCGGTCTTTCCGTGGTCTACACCTTCTTTATGGCCCTCTTTAATCTACGGAGGTTCCTTAGAGCTCTTGGCTGTGGGGTTTCTGCTGGGGTCATTTGCTCCTTTGGAAACGCTTTTTCTGGCTATTCTGATTCAGCTTCGACATCTGTTCTACGGCATTGCCATGCTGGATAAATTCCCCAAAAAAGGATGGAAGCGTTTCTATCTAATCTTCGGCATGTGTGACGAAAGCTTCAGTATTAATTACAGTACCAAAATACCGGAGAGTGTAGATCCTACTTGGTTTATGTTATTTGTGACACTCTTAAATCAAATCTACTGGGTTGTAGGCTCCTGCCTTGGTACGCTTCTTGGAAATGTCCTGCCCTTTTCCACAGAAGGGATTGATTTTGTCATGACTGCTCTCTTTGCGGTGATTTTCTTAGATCAGTTTTTAAAGGAGAAAAATCATTTTTCTTCTCTGCTAGGGGGCTAGAGGTATCCATCCTGTCCCTAATTATTTTTAAAGCAGAGCATTTCATCCTGCCTGCCATGCTGGGAATCTTAGGCATTGTCCTCCTGGCAAAGCCTAAGTTAGAAAGGCAATTTATGGAAGTGAACGAAAGCTAATGCAGTAGACTGTACGTACTTCAACAATTGAATTTTTCAACGAATAAACTATTCAGAAAACTCAGTAAACTGACATTTCACTACATGAAGTTTTTATCTAATAAAGCTTTTTACCAAATGAAGTTTTTAGAAAGGCAAGCTTATGACTGTATGGCAACGCATCATTATCATAGCGCTTTGTATTTTGGGCACCATGCTCACTCGCTTTTTACCCTTTATTTTATTTCAAAAAAATACACCTAAAACAGTGCAATATCTGGGAAAGGCTCTGCCTCCCGCAAGCTTTGCTCTGCTTTTGGTGTATTGTCTTCGTAATGTTCAGTTATTTAGCGGAAATCACGGACTGCCGGAGTTTCTTGCTTTAGGGCTGACTGTTCTGATCCATTGTTGGAAGCGGAATATGCTGCTTTCCATCTTTTCCGGCACCGTCCTGTATATGCTGTTGTAACAGGGGATTTTGGCTTTGCCGTTTTAAAATTTATCAATATCAGGCAGACTACGCATCTTTAAAGGTAGCGGTTATCGATTGCTCTACTCATGTAGGCACCTTTTTTGAAAAATCCACCTTCCTTTAAGCCCCAAGCGATTGCCGAGCAGGCAAGCTCTTCTTTTGCATTCATTTTCGCGCTTAAAGAGGTGAGGACTATCCCTTGGGGGAACAGCTGTGCACTCAGGTATTCATACAGCCTATCGGCCTCTCCTTTTCCACCAGCTTCGTAAGATAAGTAGGATTGGTATCCCACCATTCAGATGCCTTACAAAAGGATGCACTGGCACGCATTTCTCCAGTAGAGAGCTTCTCTGCGCAAAGCGAACACGCAAATTCTCCAGCTGTGCATCCTCTATCACACCATTTGTAATCGAATAAGCATAATACGTACATGCCAGACCTTCATCTTCCGCTTCCTTTAAAAAGATAAAGATTCGAAAACACCTCTTTTCTTATATTTCTTCCATTTTTGCGGCAATATCATGAAACACCTTTCCACTATAACGATTAGAGCTTCCTGCTCTAAAAGCTTCCTCCAGTGCAGAAAGATCCACCTCTTTCTTTTTCCCAATCATCAATCAAATTATACTGTAGCTCTGCCATCCTCTTCCTCCTAATCTTAAGGTAAAACACAAAGGCCAATTTCTTTTGCTTTCCATTGTATTGCGAAAAACTATAAATTACAAGATGAAGTCAGCTATATCTGCCTACAGACTTTGAATAGAGTTATAGATTTTGTCAGACTTTGGCAAAAGATTGTGTATTCTCGGGATAAAGACTATACTACAAAAATGACAAAACACTTCGAACGACAATGAGGATAAAAAAATGAAAAATCAGCAGTGACTATACGTCAAATAGAGCATGGTTAAGGGATGTGGTTGGCAATCAGCCTATGATTCTGCGTTCTATCTCGCCTTGGAATTTTTGCAGCTCTTTGTGGGCTACTTTTCAGAAAAGTAAGGTGGAGGTTTATGCCTTGGAGGAAAGTCCGGGAAGAAAATATACAGTGCCATATCGTAGAAAATCTGGATGCTATAGAGTACATCCGTTTTGAAAATGTTCTTTGTTCCAGTACAAGCCAGGCCGTAAATGATATGCTTTCCGATAAAGAGCATTGTGATGAAACTGCTCTTGTAGAGGCTTTAAGCAAGTATTACTATTCCCACGAAGAAAGCTTTAGCGGATTAAATATCAAGGCAGAAAATCGGAAACGATTTGAAGAGTTAAAGGACTGGGCTATAAACTATTTTGAGGTGAGAGAAATTGTTCCTCGAGGCCTACACTTGTCTTATCAAACTCCAACAGCTCTAGGGAATATGAGTCAACCTGAATTAAATACTGCGTTACAAGAAGGATATGAATCTGCTCTTACAGGGAAGAAATATTCTGTGGAAGAAGTTAAGCAGCTAATGAAAGAAGAGTTTCAGCAGAAAGCAAATGTATAAATCGTATTTCTCACCTCCTTGCTTATAAAAACAAAGGGCTGTAAAAAATCAAAGTACTAAAGAGATTTTCGGCAATATAGGTCTGAACTTGGGGTAGTCTGAGCCCGTCGGTACTTGCGAAAAACAAGAGAATCGCAGTTTTTCGCTTAGTATCCGATACGTGGCGAAGCTAGCGAGAGCGTGCCCCAAGTTCAGACCTATGCTGAAAAATCTTTTTAATATTTTACATCCCTTCATTTTTCACGAGGACATCCATCTACCAATCACACTTTTTATTCAATAGCCCTCTTCTTCTATAGTTCTTTCTTCTCCCTCTCTTTCAATTCCTTCAAGATTCCTCCGGTAATCAGGGCTGCGATAATAGCCGCAAAGAGATCACTGAGGGGCTGGGACATTTGCAGGCCGAAAAGTCCGAAGGCACGGGGAAAATCAGCAAAAATCGGAATCAGGCAAAAGCACTTGTCGAAGCAGAGCCACGATGCTGGCTCAAGAGGGATAGCCGATAGTCTGGGAAAACATATTGGCCATGGTAATCTGGGCGGCCAGCGGCATGGTCCAGGCATTGCAGCTGCAAAAGCCAAGGTACCGATTCGGATAACCTCCGCATCTTCTTTTCGGAAGGCGGTGACAATGGGCTTTGCCATAAGAAAGACTCCCGCGCCGGCAAAAATCAGCATGATAAAGCAGACCTTCAGGCTGAAACGGTAGGCCTCCGCCACCCGCTTGTAGTGCTTGGCGCCATAGGCGTAGCCGCAAACCGGCTGAAATCCCTGCCCAAAGCCGATAACCAGGGAAAAGATGAACATACTGACACGCATCACAATGGCCATGGCTGCGATAGCCGCATCTCCGTAAGGATGGGCGGAAAAATTCAGTAAAATGGTGGAAACCCCGGCAATTCCCTGTCTGGCAAGGCTGGGACAGCCGAAGCGCAGAATAATGCTGTAGCGTTTGATACTCGGCTTAAAATTTCGAAACGATACGGAAATGCAGGCCGGCATCCGGTTGCATTGGTACAATAAAATGCCAAAGGATATCATTTGACTGATTACGGTAGCCACCGCAGCACCGCCAATCCCCATTTTCCCAACGTAAATAAAGAAAGGGTCCAGAAACATATTGAGGACGCCGCCGGTACTGATGCCGATCATGGAGTAAAAGGAATTTCCCTGAAAGCGGAGCATATTGTTCATGCCCAGTGAAGCCATCATAAAGGGACTTCCGAAAAGGATGATTCTGGCGTACTGCATGGCATAGGGGGCAATGGTTTTGGTGGAGCCCAGAGAGTAAACCAGGGGTTCTACGAAAATGCCGGCAATCACTGCAATCAGCGTTCCCAGTATCAGCTCCGTAAAAAATCCCACTGCTACATAGCGTTCCGCTTCTTCCTGCTTTTTCGCCCCCAGCAGCCGAGAGATTTCATTTCCGCAGCCCATTCCGATCATGAAGGCGATTGCCTGAATGATGGCCGCCATGGAAAATACCACACCCACTGCCGCAGAGGCGGAGGTTCCCAGGCGGGAAACGAAGAAGGTGTCCGCCATGTTATACACCGCCACCACAATCATGGACACCATGGAAGGAACGGCCAGCTTGGGAATCAAACGATTCACCGGTTCCTCCAGCATTTGCCGAAACTTCTCCTCTTCGCTTATGGCCATGTCTTCCGCTCCCTTCTCTGGCAATTTTTCTACTTCCATGCTACAATGACAGCCATTATACTACCGTAAAATTTTTTTCGCAAAAAAATCTTGAGTTGGGGGAGTCAGGGGAGTTCAGAAATGAAGAAGTTTTTTCGTTATGTCAGTCAAAGTATAGCCGGAATGATTGGACTATCCGTTTATATTTTAGCGGATACCTATTTTATTTCTTCCTATGCGGGAACGGATGGCCTTGCGGTTTTGAATTTGATTCTTCCGCTGTACGGCCTTCTCAATGCCCTTGGCAATATGATTGCGGTGGGCTGTGCCACCAGATACAGCATTCGACAGGCTGCGGGAAAGGATGTAGCTCCTTCTTCTTCCAGGCTATTTTTGGAACTTCATTTTCGCCCTGCCCTTCACCTTCTTCAGGCTTGTCTTTCCGAAGCAGGTTTTAGCGATTTTAGGGGCAAATGCGGAATTGCAGAATCTGGGGATGAGCTACGTACGAATCATCTTTAGGCTCTGCCTTCCTCTTCATGAGCAAACAGCAGTATGACCGCCTTCACCAGAAATGACAAGAACCCCTCCATTGCCATGGCGGTTCTTTGATGGGATCTCTCTTTAACATTGTTTTTGACTATATTTTCATGTTCCCTATGGGGTTGGGCATGACCGGAGCGGCTCTGGCCACTGCCCTGTCTCCGGTGGTTACCAGCCTGGTTTGCGCTCTGCATTTTCGGAGTCCGAAAAATACCATTGCCTTTCGTTGGCAAAACCCTCGCTTCAAGCACCTCTGTGCCTGCTGCAAGCTGGGCTTTTCCGCCTTTGTCGGAGATTTGACCAGTGCCGTTACCATCAGTACCTTTAACGGCCTGATTTTTGAGGCCTTAGCGGAAATATCAGTGTTGCCGCCTACGGTGTCATTGCCAATGTTTCCTCTGTCTGCACCTGCGTATTCAACGGTCTGGCGCAGGGAAGCCAGCCCTTAATCAGTAACAGCTACGGAAAACGAGATATTCATAAGCTCCAGTCCTACCTGCATTACGGTATCGTAAGTGCCTTGGTACTGGCGGTTTTGATTGTGTCAAGCATCATTTTCCAAAGCGACTTCTGTATCGCTCTGTTTAACCGGGAAAATGATCCTATCCTCTACCAATATGCCAGGAGGGAATTCCGCTGTATTTTATCGGTTTCCTTGCGGCGGGCTGAACATCCTGATGGTGAGCTATTTCTCCGCTACCAACAATCCCCGCCCCGCCTTTATCTGCTCCTTGCTGAGAGGCACCATTGCTATCGTATTTTTTGCCTTCTTACTTTCTTCACTTCTGAAAATGCCGGGGGTTTGGCTTTCCTTCCCCGCATCCGAAGCCTTCACCTTCCTGGTGGTTCTGTATTTTTATCGGAAGGAAAGAAAAGAGATGAAGCTGCATTTGGAGGTGCAACAGGGGGATAAATAAGGCCAGCGGTGGAAAGAAATGCACTCGTTATAAGAAAGCGCTTTGAGGCAGTATGGGTCTATAAATGGGGCACGCTCTCGCTAGCCTCGCCTCGTAGCGGTACTAACTTCAAGCTTCGCTTCACTCGCTTTCAGTAAGTACCGACGGGCTCAGACTACCCCTATTATAGACCCATACTGCTTCATTCGCTTCAGCTTATTGGTTTCTACAGTCCTTCCCTTCGCTGACTTTCGGTAAGTTTCAGTGAGCTTAGATTGCTCCTCTTTCATACCTATACTGCATCTGTCGCTTCTCTTGATTGAATTCTACAGTCCTTCCCGCCGCTGATTTGCAAGTAACGCGGGCTCAAGGTGCCCCTCTTACAGACCTATATTGCTTCTGTCACTTCAGCTTATTGATTTCCGGGTATCAGGTTGCAATGCTTTTATCCGTAATCATTTAGCTTAATATTTTAGACGAAGACAGCGGCTCCGCGGAGTGCATATAGCGCCACCGGAAGGCCGCTTTTATTCTTCCTTCTCTCGGCATGGTGGTCTGTGCTTTTTTAGCGAACAAGCAGTCTAAGAAGCCATTCAATTCCTTTGTGTTATTGTCAGCATATTTTTTCCACCCTCAAAGGTGTTCTTAAAAAGATTGAACCGCCCTGCAGCCTTGATTTACAAGGGTGTAGAACGGGTTTTATCAACACATTTTGTCCTATACGCTAACTATACAAGTCATATAGTAGATTGGTTGCAGAATAAGTCTCAAAGAGGATAATATAAGCTCTTCACTGCTTCGGATAGCCTACGAAGCGAAGCACTGTAGGACTTAAAAAGCTAAAGCGAAAGATGCAGTACAGGTATGAAAGAGAGCAATCTGAGCCCGCCGGTACTTGCGAAAAACAAAGGTACTGTAGTTTTTCGCTTAGTACCGCTGCAGGGCGAGGTTAGCGGGAGCGTGCTCGATTTCATACCTAAACTGCATCGGAGCTTACTTCTTTAATAGTTACAGTTCTTCGCTACGAGGCGAGCTTAGCGGAAGCGTGCTCGATTTCATACCTATACTGCATCTGAGCGTAGCTATTTATCCTCTAAAATAATACTGTAGCTGAAGCTCTTCGCTTCATCCGGTCCCAGAGCGATGCGGTCTTTCATGGAGCATAGCTCCTCCATAACTCCCTCTCTTCCGGGAAGGCTTGTCCAGGGTTCTATGCACAGGAAAGGTACCTTCTCTCCATAGGGTTGCCAAAGGGCAATGTAGGGGTAATCTTCATAAAAGAAATCGCAAGGATATCGGATCCGTGTCACTTCCCATCAGCAGTTCTCCCCCACTGTAGGTAGTACCACCGCATCGTTTCAGAATAACACTGTTTCCAGCGGAAGACGATCCTCCACCAAGGCAAAATTCTCCCGTTCCTCCAGGGTTAAAAGGTCTTTGGAAAAACGAATTTTTTCCATCATGGCTTCCTGTTTTGGAAACTGAATAGCATAGTCATAATGCTTGCTTCTTAGAAAGCGGAAGGAAAAATCCCGGATGTCCCCAAGAGCAAAGTACATTACTTCGATTCCCAAATTCTCCACTCGAGAACAAACATCCAAACGATTGCCCTTCACATGATAGCTTTGTTGCAATCGGAAGGAAAAGGGAAATACCTTTTCTGGATTCTGCACTGTCTCAGAAACTCCAAGGTACAGGAATCTTCTTCCTGTTCCACAATACGAAACCTGCATGGATCCAAAGCCATGCATATCCATGGGATATTTCTGTCCGTTATAGTAATAAGCCTTTTGAAAAAGACGTCCAATAAAAGGAAAAAGTATGGGAGATCGATCCTTCCCGTACTTTGTATCTCCCTGCCATAAACACTCTTTATTCCGCTTTTTATCAAATACGGATTGCAATTCCGCCTCTTGGTTAATCTCCACCTTTAATACGGCGGATTCAATCTTTAGCATGACTTCTCCCTCCATAAAAAGAACAGCTCCCTCCTGTTCTTACACCGACTTTCCCGGGTGCTTCCTTCCCTAAATCTTTATGCTTTCTTCCGATTTCTGGTATGGCGATCAATAATGGCCTGCTGCTCCTTAGTTAAATGAAATTCCTGTCCCATATGATCCAGTTCTTCATGGCCTACATGATCACATTTTCCGGATTTTGCATAACTGCAATATGCACAAGAACCATTTTCCCGATGTTCCTTTCGCAATGCCCGAATAATAGCAACTACAATCAGAGCCACAATGGCCAATACAATAACATTTCCCATTTTGCTTCCTTTCTTTTCAGGCGAATAAACCCTTAAACAATAACTATGTACTATATATTATATGCAAAACTGTCATTTTCCAAAGGTTTATTCGAAAAATTAATATTCTTTAGGATTTCTTCAAAAAACGAGCTAATGCTACAGGAGCTACCCGGACTGCGGAGCAATCCCTGTTAAGGATGAGGATGCATTCTACTTAAGGATTAGGGCACAATCCTTATTAAAGGATTAGGATGCGATGCTCGTTATGGATTAGGGCGAGATGCTCGTTAAGAATTAGAAATGAAAAAGAGCCCTGCAAGGCAGGAGCTCCTTTCCAAGCTCATTCCGTTTTCCGGAATACATTCATAAAAATCTTTATGCCATGGCCTTCTCCACTGCCAACTCTTCGGAATCGGAAAGGGTTTCCGCTTCCTTGTAAGGTCTGAACAAGCCCCAAAGTCCTGCAAGAATCAGGATAAAGGCTACGATGGTGAAGGGGTTAAAGCTAACCTCGCCGGTTACCAAACCGCCTACCTGATAGATGACCAGAGATACACAGTAAGCCAGGAAGCACTCCCAAGCAATAGCGAAGATGGTCCATCTACCGTTGTTCATCTCTCTCTTGATGGCACCGATAGCTGCAAAGCAAGGTGCGCAGAGAAGGTTGAAAGCAAAGGCTGTAGCCTACTATGCCGCTGGCAAAGTATTCCTTCACCTGTGGCCAAATCTGGTCTCCGGACTCGGCCAACGCCTCTGCACCTGCATAGTGGAAGAGGGTACCGAAGGTTCCTACTACGTTCTCCTTTGCAATAAGACCGGTAAGGGCTGCCACAACGGCCTTCCACTTGCCCCATCCAAGAGGAGCAAAAAGCCAAGTCAAGGTATTACCGAAAGCTGCCAGGATAGAGCTATCCATATCTTCTTCAGGAAGATAGTTAAAGCCAAAGTCGAAACGGGATAAGAACCATACCAGGATAGTAGCCAAAAGGATAACGGTTCCCGCCTTCTTCACGAAGGACATTCCTCTTTCTCCCACACTCTTTAAGATATCAATCAGTCTTGGCCAGTGGTATGCAGGAAGCTCCATAACGAATGGTGCCGGCTTTCCGGCAAACATCTTGGTCTTCTTTAATACGATTCCGGAGAAGACGATAGCGGAAATTCCCAGGAAGTACGTACTCCAGCCTACCCATGCAGAGCCGTCAAACATTGCTCCCGCTAAAAGAGCAATGACAGGAAGCTTTGCGGAGCAGGGAATGAAGGTGGTGGTCATAATGGTCATACGACGGTCTCTTTCATTCTCTACTGTACGAGATGCCATAACACCGGGAACACCGCAACCGGTACCAATCAAAATGGGAATGAAGGACTTTCCGGAAAGACCGAACTTACGGAAAATTCTATCCATGATGAAGGCAACTCTGGCCATATATCCGCAGCCCTCCAAGAAAGCAAGGAAGAAGAAGAAGGTCAGCATCTGGGGTAAGAACCCGATTACCGCACCAAGACCGGCAATGATACCGTCTACCACAAGTCCCTGGATCGCCTCACTGACCTGCATAGCTTCCAAGGCAGAGGTAGCGATTCCCGGAATAGAAGGTACGTCCACTAAACCGAAGAAGGACCAAGGGTCGGAGCCGAATAAAACATCATTTACCCAGTCGGTCATAGCGGTTCCCACAGTGGAAATGGAAATGTAGTACACTAGGAACATCGCTGCGGCGAAGATGGGGATTGCCAGGAAACGGTTGGTTACGATGGCGTCAATCTTATCGGAAACGGTAAGTCCCTTCTGCGCTCTCTTTACATAAGCCGCATCGATAATGCTCTGAATGTAGTTGTATCGCTCATTGGTGATAATACTCTCGGAATCATCGTCCTCCGCCTTCTCTACAGCGGCAATGATGCTCTCCACATCCAAGTTCTTCGCCTTCTCCGGCATTTCATTACGAATCTTATCATCTCTTTCGAAAAGCTTAATAGCGAAGAAACGCTTCTGGCTCTCCGGTACATTGCCCTCTAAAAAGATTCTCAATGGAGTTGATGGCTCCTTCCACCTGCTCGGAGAACTTGTGCTGTACAACAGTGTCGTTCTTCGCATTGGCTTCCGCAACGGCTAAAAGCAGAGGGCCTCTGCCACACCCTTGTTTCTTAAAGCGGAAATGCTTACTACCTTACAGCCCATAGCCTTTCCAAGCTCTTCCAGGTTCAGTACATCACCATTCTTCTCTACCACGTCCATCATGTTGATGGCCATAACAACGGGGATGCCCAATTCCTTTAACTGGGTGGAAAGGTAAAGGTTTCTCTCTAAGTTGGTTCCGTCCACGATGTTTAAAATGGCATCCGGGCGGTTATTGATCAAATAATTTCTCGCTACCACTTCCTCCAGGGTATAAGGAGAAAGAGAATAAATTCCGGGAAGGTCTGCGATGACTACATCCTTGTGTCCCTTAAGCTTTCCTTCTTTCTTTTCTACAGTAACACCGGGACAGTTTCCTACATACTGGTTGGAACCGGTGAGCTGGTTAAACAATGTGGTTTTGCCGGCATTGGGGTTTCCGGCAAGTGCGATGGTAATGGCCATGTCTATCCTCCTAGTTCTTTAATTCTACTTCAATCATCTCGGCATCTGCTTTACGAACGGATAATTCATATCCACGTACTGTAAGTTCCAAAAGGATCACCCAATGGAGCTACCTTACGAACAAAAACTCCGCCCCCTTGGTTAGACCCATGTCCATAATTCTTCTCTTTACAGCGCCTTCGCCTGATAACTTCTTTACGACAGCGCTCTGTCCCGGTTTTAAATCTTTCGAGTGTCATCTTGTCCTCCACCTTCTCTCGCTAGTAATACTCTCTAAAATTACTTCTCTTCCGATCTTCTCCGGCCTGGGCCCCATAACTTCCGAAGAGAAAAATTTTTAGAATCCCTTAGCTTTCATCCTGTACCATTTACACCATGATTTTGTTCGCCATCTCTTTACTGATGGCTACCCTGGCATCCTTAACCTTCACAATGACATTGCCCATAGAGGTGGAAATCACGGTAACCTCTCCCCCTACCACAAAGCCCAGGTCGCTAAGATGCTGTCTCACTTCTGCACTTCCACTAATCTTCTGGATAATCTGTGGAACTCCTGTTCCTGCTAATGTTAATGGCATAGTCCCTCCTTCCGCTGTAAATACTTTTTCTTTTTTGTTTCAAGATTCCGGTTGTTTTTGAAAAAGCCTAACACAGCCAGTCTATACAGCACGAATCTGCCTCATTAAATTAGCACCGTCTAACTATAAAGTCAAGATTTTGTAAGAATTTATTAGCTCTGATCAGGATTGTATTTGAATTAAAATATTGTATTCCGGAATTTAATATGTTTATAAATCTGATTTATGGAAAATAAGACTAATTATTTTAAACAGAAATCCTCTATCGAATAAAGAATTTGATCCCTGAAAAAATCCACAAAAAGAGCTGTAAAAATCAAAAAGTTTTTCTTTTGATTTTTCAGCTCTTCAATTTTTAGCTATAATCTTCTGATCCTTTTAATTTTGCATAAAATTCCTTGATTTTTGGTGAAGGATTCGGACTTAAAACATGCTCCATACAGCAGGCATCCTGAGAGGCGGTATAAGCATTTACTCCTAAGGCTACCAGCACATCCGTTAAAACCGTGTGCTTTTCATAGGTTCCCTGAGCAATGGACAGACCGTGCTCGGTTAAGCTTAAGGCTCCCTTCTCGTCCACTTCCACCTTACCCTCTTCCCGCAGGCGCTTTAAAGCAATGCTGACACTGGGCTTGGAAAATCCCAGCATATTGGCAATGTCAATGGCTCTTACGTTTCTATGATCCATGGACAGCATCAGGATTGCCTCCAAATAGTTCTCCTCTGATTCATGACTTTCGTATGGTTTCATTCCCTATTTCCTCCCCTTTGTGCATTCTTTAGATTTTTATTGCCGGAGGATTCCCTCCGGCTTTTTCTCTCTTCGGCATTTCCCTACGTTCAGAACGGGATGCAATTCTTAGGATGCCTTCTTCTTTGCTAAGGCTTTCTTTCTCCGTTTTCCGGCTTCCAGTACCTCTTCCTTGTCCGCTTCGATTTCCTCCTCCGGAATCAAAGGAGTCATACTCTTTAATCCGGTAGCGATGGTGGAAATGTTATGGAACAGGGCGGAGTTGGAAGGTGTCATAATGCCGGCCAAGCCTAAGGCGATCAGCATAGCGTTAAAACCGATAATGAAGTTGTAGTTGCCGTGAATTCTCTTCATCAAACGGTTACTCAGCTTCTTTAAAATTACCAGCTCATACAGGTCACCCTCTTGGATGGTAATGTCCGCAACCTCCTTAGCGATAGCCGCTCCTGCGGAAATGGCGATTCCCGCATCCGCTTCGGAAAGGGCAGGGGAGTCGTTAATACCGTCTCCAACCATGATGACCTTTCTGCCAAGACGATGCTCTTCCTTAATGAAGCTTGCCTTATCCTCCGGAAGCACCTCCGCATGGAACTCATCCACACCAACCATTCTGGCCACCGCGTGGGCAGTCTTCTTATTGTCTCCGGTCATCATCACAGCCTTGTCGATGCCCAGAGCCTTCAAGTCCTGAATAACCCCAACCGCTTCTTTACGTAAAGGATCGGAAATCAGGATAACTGTGGTGAGCTCTCCGTCCACTGCAAGGTACAAAGCGGAATGCTCAGGCGGAATGCTTGCCAGCTTCTCCTCTTCTCCCTTTGGTACGGTACAATGCTCGTCATCAAAGATAAAGTGATGGCTTCCGATTAGCACGTGCTTTCCTTCGTAAATGCTGGAAATACCGTGGGCTACCACATATTCCACCTTGGAATGGCGCTCCGCATGATGCAGATCTCTGGCCTCCGCCTCTGCCACAACTGCATTTGCCATGGAATGAGGATAATGCTCCTCCAGGCAAGCAGCCATACGCAGCATCTCATTTTCATCAGAATCCTTGAAGGTGATAATGTCTTCTACCTTCGGCTTAGCGTATGTCAAAGTTCCGGTCTTATCGAAGACAATGGTGTTGGCCTCGGAAATGGCCTCCATAAACTTTCCGTCCCTTCACGGAAATCTTATGCTTTCCGGCCTCTCATAGCCGGAAAGTACCGCTACCGGCATAGAGCTTTAAAGCACAAATCTACCATCAGAAGGCTAAAGCCCTTGGTGACATTTCTGGTGAGCAGGTAGGTCAATGCCGCACCGCCCAGACTGTAAGGCACCAGCTTATCCGCCAAATGAGAAGCCTTGTCTTCTGTTGCGGACTTCAGCTTCTCCGACTCCTCAATCATTTTCACAATACGATCATAACGACCGGAGCCTGCCAGCTTCTCCACGCGAATGCGACATTCTCCCTCTTCCACTACGGTTCCCGCATAGGCGGAGGAGCCGATCTTCTTCCGAACAGGGATAGATTCTCCGGTCATGGAAGCCTGATTTACCATAGCCTCGCCGAAGCTTACCTTTCCGTCCAAAGGAATCATATTTCCGGTACGGACAATGATTTCCTGTCCACGTCCACTTCATTTAAAGGAAGTAAAACTTCCTCGCCCTGAACTAAAGGTGAAAACCTTGTCAACATTTAGGACATGGTTCTCGCCAAATCGTCCACAGACTTCTTGTGAGTCCCTCCTCCAGGATTTCTCCTGCGGAAAGGAGGAACATTACAGAGCGCGGTATTATAGTCTCCGGGTTAAGATGGGCAGAGTACTACCGCATCCAGGAGGGATACTTCAATCTTTCTCTGGAAGAGAGTCTGAAGTCCCTTAAATAAGTAGGGGATAGCCTTCACTCCCGTAATCACCCGCTTTAAGGGGATTGGATAGAAGAGGGTGGAAATCACCCTATCCACTACTGTCAGCACTAATTTGTCTTCGTATTCTCTGTTTAAGGCTCTTCCGGTCTGACTTAGTCAAGACCTTCATTTCCCTTATAAGAAAAACAGGACAGGGCAAGAATCATGCCTTCCCGTTTTCCTTCGTAGAAAATGATAGCATCTCCGGTTCGGTCATAAACCTTCGCCTCAATGACTCCTCCTAGTGCCAGATAATACTCTAGGATATCCGCCTGTGCCATGGTCATGCGCTTCTGCATGGCGTGAACACGGATACGCCCCGGGGATTCATGCAAGATATTCCATTTCATTTTCCCTTACCACTTCTTTCTGAGCTTATCGGAGCCGCGGAAGCATCAAGTCCCTTCCCTGGGAGAAAATGCTTTCCGGGCTCAAGTTGCTTTTCGCTGCTATGGATTAAACTTCCTTTGCATCGAAGTCGGAAACTTCTTCAAAATCCTCGATTAAAGAATTCTCTGCAGCCTCTGCTCTCTTCTCGTTAATGCGCTTTGCATCTGCATAGATATCCTCATAGCTTTCCTCAGTGCGGTGCTTACCTTCATCACGCAATCCTGTCCTCTAAGAACTGCTGCAGCTGCCTCTGTGTAAAGCTTCTTCGCGTCGGTAGAAGCCAAAATCTTCATACCTGCTGTTCCGAATAAAACTCCACCTGCGAAAATTCCAATCTCCTTCCATGCCCAATTTGCTAAAAACATATTCTTTCCTCCTCTTGTTTTGCTAAACATAAACTACTATTTGCTGCTAAAGAATAAAGCTTTCTTGCATTCGACACTCAGTTGTGCACTACGGTTAAAGTCTTGTTCTTTAGAACGAGCATATTGTAAAATAGGAATTATTATTAAGTCAAGGCTAACCTTTTTGTATTTCGTTTCCATTTTTAATACAATGTAGTCTACGCTAACAAAGTTAGTAATAAATAACTAGTAACATCGATTATGGAAAAAGTCAAGGTGTGGGGCAGACTGTTGCAACAATGATGTGTAGGATTACAATACATAGTTACATCACAACTAAATAATAAAACGGAAGCACCTGTCTTGTGTTAAAGTTAGATCACCACAAAATAACAAACATAAGGAGGGCTTCCGCTGTGGCTACTATAACACAAGATATGCGTTTTAGACTATCGCTCATTCATTATTCTGAAAAATATAGGGGATATCAAAGGCTGCAATGAAGTATCGTGTTAATCGACAGTATATCTATCGCTGGCGTAACCGATATAACGGCTCTATTGATTCATTACGAAATCAATCTCGCCGTCCACATCATCATCCTAACCAGCACACTTTAGAAGAGCTAAAGTTAATTGCTGATATGCGCCGAAAAATTCCCTATACAGGACTTGTTGTCTTCTGGGTAAAGCTCATGCAAAGAGGCTATAAACGCTCTATAGCAGGGCTTTATCGTATTCTTCGAAGGCAAGGAATTATGGCTGATAAACTTCCTAATCCCAAGTATGTTCCAAAGCCCTACGAGCAAATGCATTACCGGAGGCGTGTCAAATCGATGTAAAATTCGTTCCTGCTGTATGCTTAGTGAATGAAGCAAAAGGGCAGAAATTCTATCAATACACTGCTATTGATGAGTTCTCTCGATGGCGATATGTAGAAGCTTTTGACGAGCACAGCACCTATTCTTCTGCTGTGTTTCTTGAGCATCTCATTAAAGCATTCCCTATGCCTATAGAGTGTGTACAAACAGATAATGGAGCAGAGTTCACTAAACGATTCACTTCCACTAAAGAAGAGAATCTAACGCTATTCCAAAAACGTCTAAAAGAACATGGAATTCGTCATAAGCAAATACGCCCATTTACTCCAAGACATAACGGTAAAGTGGAACGCAGTCACCGTAAAGACAATGAAAGATTCTATGCTTCACACACCTTCTATTCCTTTGAAGACTTTTCAAAACAATTACAGCTATACAATAGAAGGGATTACAATCTGTTTCCTATGAGACCTTTAGGATGGAAATCCCCTAGTACCATCCTAAAGGAATTTATTCAGTGGGGTGTAACATATGTTTGACAAACCTACAGTGGGGCAGACTGTTGCAACAATGAGCTCTGAAGCAGTATGGGTCTATAAATGGGGCACGCTCTCGCTAGCCTCGCCTCGTAGCGGTACTAACTTCAAGCTTCGCTTCACTCGCTTTCAGTAAGTACCGACGGGCTCAGACTACCCCTATTATAGACCCATACTGCTTCATTCGCTTCAGCTTATTGGTTTCTACAGTCCTTCCCTTCGTTGGTTTGCAAGTGCCGACGGGCTCGGATTGTCCTCTTTCATGCCTTTACTGCATCTGTCGCTTCAATAAATTCATTTCTACAGTTCTATACTACGCAAGATTTTCACAAGTACCGGTGAGCTTAGATTGCTCTCTTTCAGAACTATTCTGTATCTGTCGCTTAACGATATTAATTGTTCAGCTCTTCACCTTCTGCTTTTCCCCAATCTAATTCTTGATGACGAGATGCCATCATCTTTCCATCCGGCAAATAATTGATGAATGTTCGTTGCTTTGGGATTTTTCCATTGCGATTGTTTAGTGGATTTTTGCGTATCGTTTTTTATATCTTGTTGTGTATTGCGTCCCATATCCTTTTTCTCCATACGAGCAATTATGCTAATGCGCATTGAGTATATCCTATATGTATTTTCCCATCAAGATGCCTCTAGCGTATGTAAGTAGCTAAGTACTCAGTCAGCTGTAGCTATGATATAGCACCCCTTACAAATCCTATTCCACTAAAATTGAAATAAGGGTTCTCAAAACTCCTCAACCGCTTCTCACCAAAAACACAAAAAGATCAGGGACTTCTCCCCGACTTCTTATCTTCTCTAGAAAAAAATTGCTTAGAGTAATCTTAGCACCTTCAGCCTCAAGCTTAGCCTTGATATCATCAGCCTCAGCCTTAGAAGCACCTTCCTAAGAACCTTTGGAGCTGCCTCAACGAGTCTGTAGCTTCCTTAAGTCCAAGTCCGGTAGCCTCACGAACAACCTTGATAACCTGTAATCTTGTTTGGTGCATACATCCAGTAAGCTCAACGTCGAACTCAGTCTTCTCTTCCTCCAGCTGCGCCTGCACCTGCACCAGCGCCTGCTGCCAACTACTACACCTGCTGCTGCGGAAACTCCGGAATTCCTCTTCATAGGCCTTTGCAAATCATTTAACTCCATTACGGAAAGTTCCTTAATTGCTGCAATAAACTCTTCAACAGTTAACTTTGCCATTGTATTATCCTCCATTATTTTTATTTTTTTGAAAATGTCACGGAATAAGTTCCGTATTAGCTGCTTTTACGCTGCTTCTCCGCCGTCCTTCTCTGCAATCTGCTTAGCTTTGCTTGAGAGTGCTGACAGGGGACTTGATGGATCGAGAAGTCTTCCAGAAGCTCTTCTCTGGATGGAATCTCTGCCAATGCCTGAACTGCCTTTGCATCGTAGAACTTTCCTTCCACTACACCCTTAAACTCTAACTTTGGTGCTGTCTTTGCAAACTTTGCAAAAATTCTTGCTGCCGCTGTAGCATCGTCCTTAGACACCTGCCAAAGCAGTACGATTGATCTAATACTACGTCTAACTGAGGCAAAATCTGTACCCTCTGCGGCTCTCTTGATTAGGTGTTCTTGAAAACCTTGTACTGTACACCGGCTTCTCTTAATGCTTTTACGAGCTCCGTGTCCTGTGCTACGGTAAGACCACGATAGTCTGCAACAGTAGCGGCAACAGCACCGTCCAAAAAAGTGTAATCTCGTCGATGATCGGCTGCTTTAATTCAACCCTTTGCCATTCCTTGCTTTTCCTCCTTCTGTAATTTTTCTAGAAAGTATTAACGAAACGAGAGGCTTTCTTCTTTCAGAGTATCCGGAAAATGTAGAAACAAACTCACAAAAGCCGTTACTTCCCTTTAGAAGAATAAAAATCCCTTGCCAAAGACAAGGGATGAACGCTCATCATAGGATAAATCCTAGCTCTTTCCTCGGCGGGCGATTTCTCTTTACATCCTTGCTTTCTTAGCTCCGCATATACTACGAAACAATCTGAAAACTTAGATACCTGCTGTCTTCGGTTAATACCTTGCAGATACTAGCATTTTTCCGAGATATTGTCCAAGAAAAATCGAAGTTGTTTAATCACAAATCGCAGATTGTTTAATCCTAAATTTTAGACATAATTATATAAAGGGATAAATCCTATGTCTTATACTTAAAATACAAATCCCCGACTGCCTATACAGACAGCCGGGGAATCATTCTTTGCCGAGTTTTTACTTACTTTTTGCTCCAGTACCGAATCTTCACATACTGTACCCCTTCTGGGCTTTCCCAACGGATCCAGTCCTCTCCTTCATAGTAGTAATCCTCTACAAAGGCTGTTCCAGAAATGGGGATATACTCCGGAATGTCATCCGGGGTAAAGTTGAAGACCTTGGTGCCGTCCTCAAGGGAATACTCCATGGACTCATCCAGATGAATGCCTTCCAGCTTCTTCACCCAGTAACGGACGGTTCTGCCGTTTTCCTCAGTTTCGCCGGAAAACCAATAGAGCTTAAAGTTTGCATTTTCCGGAATTTCTTCCCGATCGTGCATCTCGATATTCAAAGCGCCGTCATAGCCCGGCTGTTCGCCCTCATGCTTTGCCTGCTCCGCCTCCTTCTTCAGTTCCTCTACTTTCTTCGTATTCCTCTCATCTTCAGTTCTTCCGCCTTCTTCAGTTCTTCCGCTTTCTTCAGTTCTTCTGCCTTCTTCTGCTCTTCCGCAAGCTTTTCTTCCTCGGATAAAGGCGCGAAGTTCTTCTCTTCCTCTGCCAGCATTGGCTCTACATCAATACTTTTCTCTTCGTTATTTCTTAAAGTAATTTCTGTTGTACCCTCTTCCGAATATAGAAGTTTCCGAATATTTTTCCGTGGGGAGAGTTAATCAGGCGGTTATCTGCTACAGTAATCTTCTTCATATCCCCGTAAAGCTTTTCAAATGGGCTGGTAGAGGAGACTGCCGTAGAAATCATTGTCCAGTTTCGGTCTAGGATGTGAGATTTTTCTTAATAGAAATATTTTGGTTGTCATCAAGTTATAGCGGGAAAACGGTGCTGACACGTAATCCGAGTAGGATGTGATGTCCTTCACTGATTTCTTCAAAATGCGATGGTTCTTACCGCCATTAGCAAAGTAGCGGGCTCGCCAGGTCAACTCCTACCGTGTTGTTTAAAAGGCATTGTTCTCCGCAAACACGGTTCTGTGGCGGATGTATGCGAACCTACTCTACATTATTGTTTCCCGCTTGATTTCCAGAATCCTTGCTTGCTGGCAAAGGTCGCCAGACCATCATCATGGCCCCCTACACGGATATCAGAGTTCTGCACCTTGGAATTTACGGACACGAGCGGAGTTCCGCCAAATCCGCAAAGTTGTTTGGATACAGCTGTTGGAAACGTCGAGTTCTTGGTATATTTCATTTATCCGCCCACACCAAGTCTCCTACCAGATTCCGCCTCCAAATACTTCCGTCAGAGGTCATGAAGCTTGGAATTCTCTCCAAAACCGCGGTTGTGTTGCCTCCTGATGAAAACAGGACTTTAATTCGGAATCCATGTATAGGTTATCCATCTCAACATTTGAGCTGCTGTCCAGGAAACTCGATGCCGCCTCCGGCCTGCTCCTCAGAGGTAAAATGAGCAGATAGTTCCTACTGGTAATCACGCATATCAGCGGCATGCTTTCAGCTTTGGTCAAAATCCAAAGAAGGTTCCTCCGGAATATATAAGGTCTTGTTATAAAATCCGCGTCTTCCAGGGCATCCAAGAAGGCTTTGGAATCGTCCTGTCCATCGAACGCTTGCGCGCTGTAAGGCACGTCTGTGATGGAAATGCTGTTGCTTGAACGCCCCGACACTGTCCAGCTCGATAAAATCGATTCCCGTTCATCCCGCTTTTTATCGGTTCTGCCGGATGGTGAGTACGTCACCTCCTCCAGTTCCATTAGTTCCTTGTTATCATTTTCCAAGAAAATAGTCTCATCAAAAACGAAAAACGAGAATGAGAGTCGGCTATTTTTCATCGAAAACATCATTTTCCTTCACATACTGCCAAAGCAGAACTGTTGTCCAGCTCCACCGTTTTTCTTTCCAAGAGCTCTCCATTTCTCTCTACCGAAATCTCCAGCTCTCCGGATGCATCCTCCGGCATTGTAAAACGAAGGGTCATGGCATTAGCCGCCTTCTTTTACCAGTAAAAGCGTAATGAAGAATCCTCCTTGGTCAACTGTACATAGCTTTGGTTGGAAGCCTCCATCTCCACTTCATCGTAAGCAGTGGAGTGCTTCATCACCGCATCTCTTCCAACTCCCTCTTCCGCCTCATGGCGAAGGTAGGGGAGCTTAGCGCCATAGCCCTGAGCTTTCCTTAGCCCAAAAGCTCCGTCCCTCGTTTCCGCAAATGCGGTTCCATGGGAAAAAGTCCCAGGCCTGTCATGGTCCAAGAGTAACGTAAGTTGTTTTTCGAATTTCATTCTTCTTCCTTTCTTCTCCAAAAAGTTACTTTAGTTTTTCGACTTACTTTTTTCAGTTTTAGAAGGAAATTCAGAAAATATTATGATTTATTTCGGGTAAAATATTAAATAAAAGCAAAAATTCGTCGTAATTTATTATTTTTTGCTATAAAGCAAAATACCTACTTGCAACTTTCAGCTGCAACTTAAATTTCTGCTTTCCATTCTTCATAAAGCCTTATTTTATGCGGTTCTTGTTCTTCCAAATAGAGAATTTTTCTTGTTTTTGCAACTTGCTGCAACTTAGCGCAACTTAAATTTCTGCTCTCTACTCCTCACAAAGCCTTATTTTATGCGGTTCTCGGTTTTTAAAATTGAGATTTTTATCGTTTTTGCAACTTGCTGCAACTTAGCGCAACTTAAATTCCGTAATACTCCAAATCTCTGTTGCAAGACCTATATAATCAACAGCTTCTATATTTTATTTCTATTTTTCATCAAAAAGCCTGTTTTCCTAGGATTTTGATGTAAAATAGAAACGAAGGTCGGAGGTGACAAATGGATTTATATAAAGAATTAGCACGTTTACGATGTTTCAGCTATGCGGACATGGTTCAGCTCTGCGGATCCGAAAAAGCCGCTGATTGGCAAATCAAAACTTATCTAAATAGGGGATATATCGAACGGGTAAGGCGTAATCTATACGTCGTAATCAGTATAGAAACCGAACAGCCCATAGCCAATAGATTTCAAATAGCATCACAAGTTACACAAGATGCTTGTATCTCGCATCACAGTGCATTCGAATACTATGGCTATGCCAATCAAGTGTTCTACGAAGTTTATTTTTCCACGTGCAAAAATGTTCGTCCTTTTACTTATGACGGAATAGAGTATATAGCACTTCCAAAGGCAAATGCTATAGAGATATCGGATATGAATAACGGAGTGAGAGTAACATCCCTTGAACGTACTGTCATTGATAGTATTTTTGACATGGACAAAATCGCAGGGCTTGAGGAAATTTTACGATGCCTGGAACTGATTCCCTCTTTGAATGAAGAAAAATTACTGGATGTTCTAGAAGGCTATAGTAAAAAGCAGCTTTACCAAAAAGTTGGATATATTTTGGAGTTTTATAAAAAGGATTTATCTCTGTCCAAAGATTTTTTCTTAAAATGTATTTCATGCTCCTCTTCCAGCAAAACTTATCTAACTCAGGAAATAGAGAAAATATTTTTCACCCAAAGTGGCTACTATATGCCCCCAAGGACCTTAAACAGCTTATTAATAAAGGAGTAGAGTATGATGATGTCATTTGATCGTATATCCCTTGGCAGACAGGCAAAAGAGCTAGGCTTTGTGAGAGATACCTTTGAAAAAGTTTGCAGGCTAATTGATATTTTGAAATTTTTTGAATCCGATTCTTTACTTTCAGACGCTTTAGCTCTTAAAGGAGGAACCGCTATTAACTTAACGATATTTCAGATGCCAAGGCTGTCTGTAGATATCGATTTAGACTATTGTAAAAATGTTGATAAAACTTCTATGCTTCAAGAGCGGCAAGTCATTACAGAACATATTCAAAAATATATGTCTGCTTCAGGATATAGCCTTAGTAAAAAGTCTAAACAATATCATGCTTTAGACTCCTTTGTTTATGAATATACCAATGCCGGAGGAATGAAGGATAATCTAAAAATCGAAGTAAATTACATGCTTAGATGCCATATTCTTCCGCTTTCTCACCACACGGTTTCTTTACCATGGAACACAGAGAATTTTAATGTTCTCAGTGTACACCCTATAGAACTTTTTTCAGCAAAAGCTGTTGCACTTTTCAGCCGAGCAGCTGCCAGAGATTTATATGACATGTATAATTTGCAAAGATATAAGATTTTCACTAAGACTGATGAAAGTCTTTTTAAAAAATGTATTCTATTTTACTTTGCGATTGCCTCTGAAAGCATTCCGCAAAAATTTGAGTTTCATATAATCGAAACGATGACTGCTCAAAAAATAAAGACAGATTTATTACCTGTTCTAAATAAATCAGAACAGTTCGATTTCCCATTAGCACAGACTTTAGTAAAAACATACTTGGAAAATATTCTCTTACCAGAAGATGATTTTCAATTTTGGAATGCTTTCAGAAATGGCGATTACAATCCCTCACTGTTATTTGAAGATTCTGAAATCTGTTTGAGAATTAAAAATCATCCCATGGCTCTTTGGAAATGCAATAACAATACTACTCAAGGTTAATTGCAAATTAAATTGCATAATTGGTGGGTAAAATCACAAACATAACATGACACGCAAAAATTAAAAAAGAGGCTATAAAAAAATCAAAATAATAGAAATTTTCGGCAATATAGGTCTGAATGCGGGGTAGTCTGAGCCCGTCGGTACTTGCGAAAAACAAGAGAAACGTAGTTTTTCGCTTAGTATCCGCTACGTGGCGAAGCTAGCGAGAGCGTGCCCGTTTCAGACCCATATTGCTTTAGAAAACTTTTACGATTTTTATAGCCTACTTAAAATTTCTATTATGCGCCGAACTGTAATCCGTCTAACTCACGCGGGCCATGGTAGAAGTCAAGGTGATGGACTTCAGGTAGGTTCCCTTTAAGGAAGATGGACGAGCCTTTACGATAGCTGCCATTAAGGTATCCAGGTTGGACTTTTAACTGTTCCTCGGAGAAGGAAGCCTTTCCGACAGGAACGTGGATGATGTTCGCCTTGTCCAGTCTGTACTCAACCTTACCGGCCTTAGTATCAGCGATAGCCTTAGCTACATCCATTGTAACGGTTCCAAGCTTTGGGTTTGGCATTAAGCCCTTCGGTCCAAGCAAACGACCGATACGTCCAACTACACCCATCATATCAGGAGTTGCGATAACTACATCGTAGTCGAACCAACCATCCTGAATTCTTGGTACAAGGTCATCTGCACCAACGAAGTCTGCGCCTGCAGCCAAAGCCTCATCAGCCTTAGCGTCCTTAGCGAATACTAAGATACGAACGTTCTTACCGGTTCCTGCAGGAAGAACTACAGAACCACGAACCTGCTGGTCAGCGTGACGTCCGTCACAACCGGTTCTGATATGTAACTCTACAGTCTCATCGAACTTAGCAGTTGCATTCTTCTTTACCAACTGAATTGCATCCAACTCAGCGTACTTAACCTGTCTATCTACAGCCTTTGCCACTTCGGCATATCTCTTTCCCTGTTTCATGTATCAAAGCCTCCTTCTTTTACTCTTCTACCTTAACACCCATAGATCTGCAGGTACCTGCGATCATGGACATTGCAGATTCTAATGATGCAGCGTTTAAGTCTTTCATCTTAGTCTCGGCAATCTTCTGAGAAGTCAGCCTTGGAGATAGTAGCAACTTTATTCTTATTTGGCTCGCCTGAACCCTTCTGCAGCTTACAAGCTTTCTTAATGAGAACAGGAGCAGGAGGAGTCTTTGTAATAAAGCTGAAACTTCTATCTGCGTAAACGGTAATAACAACAGGAATGATCATGTCCCCTTCGTTAGCAGTTCTAGCATTGAACTCCTTAGTGAAGGCAACGATGTTAACCCCGTGCTGTCCTAATGCAGGGTCCAACAGGGGGTGCTGGAGTGCTTTTTCCAGCAGGAATCTGTAACTTAATGTATCCTTCTACTTTCTTTGCCATATAGGCACCTCCTTGTGGTAATTGCGGGTAAACCCTCCCACGAGCTTGCTTTTGCAAGCGGTGGCTACATACTCCATGGGATAAAATCCCTCAGGGTATTACCAAATCTTATCTTAACTTCTGTACTTCACCATGGGAAAGCTCCACAGGGTATCCCTACCGAACATTTCCACGTTAATGGTGACGGTCTTCTTCTGGTCATTGATTTCTGTAATGACACCAACGGTATCCTTCAAGCACGGAGACTACGCTTACGGTGTCTCCTCTGCAAAGTCAACCAAAACTTCAGACTTTCTATAGCCCAAAGTCAGGATTTCTTCCTCAGAAAGGGACCGCTTAGATCCGGGACCGACGAATCCAGTAACGCCTCTGGTATTTCTAACCACATACCAGGTTTCATCGTTCATCACCATGTTCACCAGAACATATCCCGGGAACATCTTCTTGTCGGTTTCTTCTCACGCCATTCTTTACTTCAATAACCGGCTGCATGGGAACGCTGACCTCTAAAATCACATCTTGAAGACCACGGTTATCAATGGTCTTCCCTAAGTCCATCTTCACCTTGTTCTCATAGCCGGAATAGGTATGGGCTACATACCAACAGGGCTTCTGTGTTCTTCTCTGCCATATTCCCACCTTTACTTTACTAAAGAATCAATCCAAGACCCCACTTCATAGCAATGTCTAAACCTGTAATCAAAGGCCTACCAACACACTAAGAATGATGGTTGCAACGGAATGCTTAATCACTTCCTGACGTGTGGGAAAACAATCTTCTTAAATTCAGATTTCATGCCAGCTATGAATCCGGCTCCTCCGGACTTCTTTTCATCTTGCATTACTTTGTCTCCTTGTGCAGCGTGTAGCTTCTTACAGAACTTGCAAAACTTTGTTACTTCCATACGCCCGGATGAAGCTTCTTCTCTTTGGTAATAAAAGTAGTTTCTCTGCTTACATTCTGTACATGCTAATATAATCTTTGTACGCACGGCTTTCACCTCCAATGATTTTTAACTTCGCATGACTACGAAATTAGTGCATAAAAAATAGGGCGTTGCCCCAAGTTCTGCTATAGGATAGCATGAGGACTCGCCCTATGTCAAGGAATTTTGATGTTCTTAACGCTTTATTTTTACGGATTCTTGGCACTTTATTTTGCCTTAACTCTTATCGATTTTTTACACTCCGTCTTTTTCTATTGTCTTATTCTTCCCCCTTTAATTGCACCTCTGTCTTATAGTGCTTGGTGGACTTTAAGAACTTCCCGAACAGGTCGGAGGTCTTCACCTTCAAAGTAGCAATATTATGGCAAGGGTGAGCACAAAGATATTCCTCTTTCATAAGATCCTTATCCACCAAAAGCTCTACCAGATCCTCTTTATCATGAATCAGTCCGAAAATGGAAGAAGATCCGGGTGTACAGCCTAATACCTCTTCCATCTCCTCCGGCTCTGCAAAGGAAAGGCGAGAGACACCAAGCTGGGAAGAAAGCTCTTTGGTCTTAAAGGGCTTATCCCCGGGCATCAGAAGAAGATAATAATAGCTATGCTTACTATTGGTTAAAAACAGGTTTTTAAAGACCTTAGCTCCCAGAGCCTCTTCGATAGGGATACAATCCTCCATAGTATGTGCCTCCGGATGGTCTACTCTCTCATAGGCAATGCCCTGCTTGTCCAGATAATCGTAAACCGCAAACTCCTTCTTGCTTCTGCCTTCATTCTGCGCCGGTCTTCCTTTTTCCACTTGTAATGCCATTGGGCTTTTCCTCCATGTTTTCTAATTATTATGTTGTTCGTTTCAATACCATTCACTCTTCTTTATCAATCTGTCTTTTAAAGACAGATTGATAATTTCTTAACCACTATAGCATAGAATAAAGAAAATGTTTTAAAAGTTCTTCCGATTTACAGAGATAGTCTATAATCACATGTATCATTTCGTCCACTTTCCTGTACTGTACTAAATCATCCAACAATAATTCCCTCCTTATCTATGTTCCGGTAATAAGGTAGTTTTTCTTTATACTTAATAAATTCTTCATAGGGTATTACAACCGGTGAAACCACCGCATCATACTCCAACCCTATATCCGAAGCTTTATCCCATACTTTTTCCAGTTTCTTTTGTAGTACCTGTCTTTCTCCTTCCACTATCGCGGCAAAGTCTATATCTGATTCGTCATCAAAATCGCTTCTAGCGAAGGATCCATACATGACTATATTTTTAATAGATGATTCATAAATATCTCGGTAGGCTTCTACGATTTGACTGGTGATTTTATTGAGCTTAGTTTTATCACACATTGAAATCCCTCCTATGAAATAATTTTGATTGTTTATTCTAAGTATTACATCGAAAGAATGCAAGTTTTCAAGCATTCCTTTAGCTCCTTACTGTCTCCGGTATCGTAGTACTGTAATAGAGTCTCGTTAAACTTCTCTCCTTCAGACTTTCCTATACTCAGAATCCCTATTCCTGCTTCCATAAGAATTTTGCTCGCAAATATGGTGGCTGTTCTTTTGTTTCCATCCCAAAAGAGCTGATGATAAACGATATAGCAAAAACTTTCCAGAGCTTTCTCCACCGTATCAGATATCGAAAGAATCTTATAAAGCTCTTCTTTTACTTTTGTCTTCTTTCGGTACTTCCGTATATACTCTGTTCCACTAATGCCGACTTTGCCTGTTCTTAGACTTCCCCAAGCCAGGCTTTCATTGCGAGAGACCATTTCGTTGATTTTACAAAGAAAGTCATAATTTGTTGTACTTTCAAAGTTGTTTATACAATAGCGCCGCATCTCTTAAATTCAGCACCGTCTGAATGTCAGAAACCGGTACCTGATTCACGATTCCGCCATCCAGAATCGTCTGTGTTTGAGGAAAGGTGACATTCACCCCTTCGATATATGCGGTGTTAAATACCAATTCCGTAAATAATTTCTTTGCCAAAAATACTGTGGTTCTCTTGTCCATTGCTATCCTTTACTATATATCTCAATTTTTGTGGGGAAGGAAAAGAAGACAGGCTTTTTACCATTTACCCTATATTTTATTATAGTACAAAAACTTCAAGTTTAACTTGGAAGTTTTTAGAACAAATAGATTTTCATCCGGGACATATAACACCATGCCCCACGGTGTCACACCAGTTGCTTCTACAACTTTTGCACTTATATATATAGGATAAGCCGGTTGTGACTTTCACTTCTTCCTCTTTGGCTCAACTTAAGCTTCTGATTCATTAATGAAATATGCTTAGCCTGAAGTGCCTTACGGCCAGTCCATCCATGGAATTGCGAATCTTACTTTATCGCTTGAATCAAATCCTTAGTTGATTATAGTTTTTTGAAGTTCTAATGCTAAATCAGTTTTTGCTTTCTTTCTTCTTATCCTGCTTTTTATATCCGATGCCCCAGAATAGGAGAGACATCATGGACAGTACTGCAAATAGTCCATAGAGAGCCATAAAACTTGCATCTCCGGTAGCTACTCTTCTTAATACACCTAAAACCTCAGGTACCTTCGGTGTTCCGTCTGTTAGCTGAATGATTCCCGGATCGTTTTCAATCGGTCTGGTTTCACCAAGTACGGTGGGAACTGTCGAGTTTGGATTGGGATTAGGGTTCGGATTGGGGTTAGGTCTTGGATTGGGACTTGGATTTGAGTCACGTGTGTTTCCTCCACCACCGCCTCTGTTGTAACGGTTGTAGAAAGAAATATCTCCATGCTTAGCCGTACTTCCGGCTGTTCCTACCCAGAATACAGGTGTCAAATATGGCTCTACAGAATTACCATTTGCATCCTTTGTAATCTCTGTAACCTTTACCAGTAAGGTATAAACTCTGCTATCATAGGTAAAGTAGTTTTGTGTTCCTACAGTTTGCTTAATGCTGTATTTATACTCCCCCTCTGTAGGGAATACCATCTCAGGGAAATTCCAAAATGTAGTCTTTTGCACCGGAACCCTTTACCGTTACTGTATTAGGGTTCGGAAGAGGCGCATTTGGATTTAATTGGTCTCTTTCAATGGTTACCGTATAGCTTTCTTCCGGTGCAGCGCCTGATGTGCTAATCTTTACCGGAATCTTCAAGCTTGCACTTTGCGCAGCTGCCTGGGATGAAAATCCCAATCCTGCGGAAAGGAATAGCACTGCTGATAATACTGTACCAGCCTTTATGAATATGTCTTTTGCTTTCATTTCCGTTTTCCTCCCTTTATGGGTTTACTCTTGCTAAAACAACAACCCTACCATTAGTTTCCAAGGATACACAGGTGGAAAGTGCCATCACCTGATCGCCTTCCTTCATCCCGATATCTCTAAAGTTTGTGGAATTCTTTTTTAAGTAGTCCACTAAATTCATGATATTCCCTTTTTTGTCTTCTACTGAATAAATCATGTGGTCATAGGCATCACATTCGATACAGGCAAAAACTTCCATTTTTCGTGCTCTACCATCCGGCATGAATAAGTTTCCCGTATTATGTTGACTGAAGTAATCTGCATCAACATACTCCATTACATCTCCATACATCCCGCCGTTATCCATATGATGTCCATAAGTCAACATATAGGGGTCTGAATAATCCGCCTTATTATAGGCACTTAGGAAAATAGCTCCTGAAAGAGTAAACTCTCCGGTTACACTCTTATTGACATACTCCATATCGTCCTTCCCTTGAACCATGGGGTAGTCTATGTGGGTTCCATCAATGGTTATCCAGCCTCTTGTATCCGGGTTGATTTTTAATAGTTCTTCTAAACTTAACCTTGTTTGTTCCGGATCATCAGCAGATGGCTTATACTTTAGCAAATCTCCCTTTAAAAATGCACCTGACATTGTAACGTAGGTATCCCAAAGGGAATATCCACCAAATGCTAACATGGTAACCATGAGGACAATAGCAAGAAGTGATAATACCTTATCTCCTGCTTTAGCGGCTTTAGCTGCTACATCCATTCTTTGTCCTTTCCACTCCTTTTCCTACTGTACACCGTGTGTACATGGGATTCTTGGAACAATCCAAAAAACCAATCTACATACGATTTTCAGTATCTCTTCCGGGTGGCAAAGCCACCCGGAAATTTTGATACCGATTCAAAATATCTTGTTTTCTTACTTTCGTGCTTTTTTGGAGAAGAAGAATTTATGCTCTACGGTAAGTTAACGCCATATTCTGAAAACATTTTTTTATAGAGAAAGAATTATTCCTCTTCCTTCTTACGGTTCATGAATACTACACCAAGTCCGCCAGCTACTGCAAGCATCATAGCGTATGGAGCAACGTTCATTACGATACCGGTAGGTGTAACAGAATTCTTAGTGTTGGTTACATCTACTTTAGCTTCATCTTTGTAAACATTAAACTGTGTATTATAATCTGCCTGAGCTGTTGTTAAGTTCTTAATGAAAGAATTATCTGCATCATCTACAGCAGCAACAGTCATCTTATAAGTCTGACCTTCGTCCTCATGAACTTTTACTAAATCATTCTCGGTTAATCCATAAATACGAATACCTGTGTCTTTGCTTACAGTAAAGGACTTAGAAACTCTATCATCAACAGAATCTTCTCTAATAACAGCTCCAGTCTTGTCTAAAATTTGTACAACATATTTTTCGCCAGCATTCTTCTGAGACTCAACAGTTACAGCGAACTTAAATTCTTTACTTTCATCTACCATATCACCGGCAAGTCTCTTCTTAACGGTAACATCATGTGTTGTATCATTCTTTGGATCCGGATTCTTAGGATCAGGATTCTTTGGGTCATGACCAGGAGTTGGATCCGGGAAATCAGGAGTATCGGGTGGGAAATGCTTTCCATAGTTGTTCTGGATGCTATCAACCTTTTTTAATTTGTTCTCTAACTGATCTTTTCTCTGAACAACTACCTTAAAGTCTCCTGCATTTGTTGCTGTCTTGTTAGTAACAATAACTACAACATAATACTCTGCCTTGGAATATCTGATTCCCTCATATGGCTCTACTAAGTTAGTAGCCGGATTAGTCACACCTGCCTTCTCAGTTAAAGTATAGAAGTAGTAACCATTCTTGGTATATGCAGATTTATCTACAACAATATTAGTATCTTTACTAAGTGTTGAACCTACAATCTACCGTCTTTTTGTTTCCAAAGTTCCACGTCCATCACCAGGTACATAAGTAACCGGAGTTACAGATACTGCGTTATCAGCGCCTGCTTCATTTGCATGATTTTCCTGACCAATTGTAAATGTAGCTCCCGGAACTTTCTTTACTTCAAATTCAAATGTGGTATTTGGAGCATAAGTATATCCGTCCATGTGAAGCACTTTGGTAAACTTAAGTGTTGCGTTCTCTGCGAAAGCAGGCATAGCCATAGACATTACCATCATTCCGGATAATGCCAGAGTTGCAAGTCTGTTTAAATTCTTTTTCATCTTGTTCTCCTTTTTAAAAAATAGTAGAAACGTTGTGTGATTTATAATTTGAAGGCGCGACCCTTCGAATTATTGCGTTGTGTTTGAGTTTCAGTTCACGTTGTATCTTCATCATCCTTCGGCCACTTGGGCGTTCCCTCGCCAATTTACCATGCCGTACCATGTCTGATCCTCCTTTCTTTTTCCTCAGAAAAAGGACTTATATAAATTTTTTCTTCGCCGATAGTTAAGCTAAAGGCATTTATTCAGTCCGCTTCCGCTACAGATGCAGCTGTTGTAGTGACGCAGGAGTCGCCATTTCAACTCCTTTCGTCGGTCTTCTGTAACGAAGTTCTTTTCCAACTTCTGTCCTGCAACAGATGTATCTGTAGCAGAAGCGGGTGAATGTTTAATTGTGAATGTACTGAAGAGGAGTTTTATGCTTCTCTTCTTTTCTTGCTGATGGTGAGGTATGCACCTGCCATCGCGATGAAGCCGAAGATAGATAAGATATACGGTGCTGTTTCAAGCACTATTCCGGTAGGTGTGGGAATCTTTGTGGATCTATTGATATACTTTACTTGGCTATACTTAATGACATCCATCCTATCACATGTATACCAGTATTCAGACGTAGAATCTATAATTGTACATGGATCCCACTTTTCTGTTAGTTTGTCTCTCTTACCTATTTCTGGCTTGTCATATCCTGTTATTTTCTTTTCGGAGAAATCATAAGCCAAATTATCATCTAACTCAAACTCAATTTTTCTCCATTTTTTTCAACTGAAAATGCAAAGCATAAGTTTCTGAATCTGGCGGTACCTCAACTGTTTTATCATCAAACTTACCTTGTATAGCACCAAAGGAATTCCTTAGAGTCAAAAGTTCATCTGAAGTTAATGGAATGTATTGAGGTATCCATCCAGGACTTTCAACCTTTTTGTATACTCTTAAGTAGAAATCATAATCCCTATTTACATCATCAGGATGAAGAACCGAACCCCCTAACTTATTCTTTACTTCTTTTTCTAGGCTGATTTTTTTCTTCTTGATTACTCTACTATAGTTGTTTTTACCTTAACAACTGTACCGTCCAATTTTACTACCGAATTATAATTTTCTTTTCCGGTAAACTCAAATTCTGTTTCGCTTTTCGCTGAGCTATCTTTAAGAACATACTTTGATTCATTTACAGTCTCAACCACTCTATATTCCTTTATCCGAGTCAAGACCTGTAATTGTAAAGTTTAAACTTAATGTGTCATTAGAGTCATCATATTTTACTTTATCTCTTTTTATCGTCTTTCCATCAGCTTGAAACTCTCCTGCATTACTCTGTTCTCCGCTGATAGTATCTTGATATGGTTTAAAAAGTTAAATATGGTTTCTCTTTTTCTTATCTTTATCTATCTCGTAAACTTCAAATGTAATGTCTTTAAGTACAGGATATTCCAAGCGGAGTATACCCAACACTATTTAAATACGCCTTGCCTTCTAAACCTTTAATCTGCTTCTCAAGCTTGAGTTCCGTATTTTTAACCACAATGATTGGAACATTATACTTTAACCTTGGAGTGTGCTTACTTCCATTTTTATCAACATACGCAAATCAAAAATACGCTTCATCATTCGTCTTTAATCCCCATTTATGAGCCGAACCATTGTATTTAATATCATTCGCATATTTTGTATCTTTCAAATATGTTTGATAAATATCATTTAAGTCAGTTCTATCGTCTCCTTTATCTTTCGTTGCATTGCCTTCCTTGAGCTTTTTGATATGCTTTTTAAGCTGGGCTTGATTTTGGCTGTTAATCTAATCTCATAGCCAGCCGGCAAACTGAATGATGTAGGATTTGTTGTCAAAGTAATCTTTTTTCCAACTACTTTTGTTTCAAATTGATTTAACCCCATCTTCTTCAAATCTTCTTCTGATAAGGGTTTTGCTTGACCTTCTCTTTCTCCTTCCGCTTCAACACCATTATTACTTAGCCTATATACTTACTTTTAGTTTTGAATTCTCTACTAAATCTACATTCTCACTAGAGTATCTTCAATAGAAATATTCGTTGCCTTTGATGAAACAATCAGATTCGTAATTTCATTGAAACTTTCTTCTAATTTTTCAGGTGTTGAACCATTAAATACTTTGCTTTCTACATTCTTTGCTAATGGTGATTGCGCTTGAATAAATTTGTTCTTATATCCAGGAACTGTACTCCAGTCTCTATTTTGATCATATCCATGAGCTTCTGTTAACTCTTTTAAGTGCCTCCAATTTTCTTCATTGCCCACACCTATAGAGTAAAATGCAGAATATTCATTTGGCATAGATAACAATCCACGAGCCTGATTAAGAGCAATTCTACTAAAGTCCACTCCATTACCATAGGAATATCCTTTTTCCAAAGTTGCTACGTATGATTTCAAAGAACCATCATCATTTTTTTCTGTTTCATCATACTGATTGGTGATTTCATATCCGGTCTTCTGATCTTTATATTTATCATCAAAGATAAAACTATAGACCGGATCACTCATCCGTCAACATAATAACTATACGTCTAGCACCATCTCCAGGAATACTCCTTCTCGCATTTAAGCTTTTCTTTTCAGTATTAGCTAATTGAGAATAGAAGCTACCGTCAATTAAAGCACGCATTCCTATAATTGCTGCAGAATAATTTGTTCCTGTTCTATCTCCCTGACTTTCCGGAAGATTCTCAATCATGGTCTTAAACTGTTCTGCCGAACTGGTGTAGCCTCCAACATACGTAACATCATCAAACGCTTTATCTGTTACATCTCCTCCGTTTAAAGCCTTTCCAATATTTGCAACACCTGTTTTGCTTCCTCCAAATCCAACAATACCAAATTGAACATCATAACTTGGATTTTGTAGAAGTCTTTCAACCATTTGTGTTGCATAATTCTGAACTTTTAGTTTTCGGCTACTGTTGTTTTTATCATAGTCATCCTCTGTTATGGCTTTTGAACCATGCTTGCTATCAAAAGGTAAATTCATGTTCTTAGAAGTATCAATCAAGAACACAATATCCAATTTCTCTTTTGCTTTTCTTTTAACTTGACCGGTTAAAGTCAAATCATAGGTTCCATCCAAGTTATTGGTAATGTACTTTTCATGTCTTGCTTCTACATCTTCCTTCATTCTTGAATAGCCTGTTGTCGGAACTATATCATATACAAAATAGAAATCTTTAGTTTTCATAAAACTTATAACTATTACCTTCAAGCCAAATCCATCTTGTTACTCCAGCATTTTTGTTCACTGTGTCTACAGTCCAATAGCCTGTATCATTAATGACTTTCACACCCTCGCCAAATTCTTTCTGATTAGGAGAGTATTTATATCTTAGATTAAAGTAGTCGTTTGCATTAGATTTAATTTCGTCAAAGTTATCTGTTAATTTGTTATACGGATATACTTCCAGAATCTATAACCACGAAGCTTTTCATAGCTCTCCAACTACTTCCGGTTTAGGTTCAGGATTCCTTCTATTATTGCCATCATAAATCTTATCCCTATCATAGAATAGCGCGTTGGGTGTTCGTAGTCCAACGTCCAACCGTTATTATAGTAATTAACACCCGATCTGTATTTAACATCCACTCTTACTGTAGGACCAATTTCATTGAAATTTTTATCTACATAATGAAACCTAATTGGAGGGCAATTTGCTAGCTGACTGTCCGTCCAACTAACTTGATACAATGAGAAGGAAGATACTATAAACTCTTTAGTTATAGTTGTTGCTTCATCTTCTTTAATGCTACCATTTTTTTCATTTGTCAATGTTCCAGTTTGTTTTAATTCATTATTCACAATTAGAGCTTTTTCTTTTTCTCTAATGTCGAATTTTTCACTCTTTTTCTTAAAGCTTCACTCGAAGCAGGTCTAACCACTAGTTTCTACTGATTCAATCTCTTTTGTTTTATCATTTTCCACCAAGTGGTGAATAGAAATTGCATCAGATGAAACTTCTGCCGGCAATGCATTCTTATCGATGCTGATTCTTACAGACACCGGAGACTTAGGCTCTACTTCTACAGCACTGTCTTTCTTATCCACAAAGCGGATATCCAAGCTTGCTGCATCGTCGTAGATAGAATACCCTTCCAGAACCTACCTGATCTTCAGTAAGCTTTTTCTCCCTCTACTTCGTCTTCCGGCTTGAAGAGGCGCTTTGCTTCCAGGACTACGTCTTTACCTTCAAAAGCAGCTTCTTCATAGAAGACTTGTACGTTACCGAATCCCTCGATTTCTACGTTCTGGCTCTTTCTACCAAGTTCATTCAAGCTGTACTGGGTAAACGAACAGACTGTAATTCAGAAAGGAATCTTCTGCTGTTTTCTAGATTTCTTTCAAAAGACCTTGTCTTCTGTCTTGCTTTCTTAGCCTTGCTTTCACTCTGCTTCTCTTCCGCCCTGAGTGCTTTCAGCAGGAGCTTCTGCCTTCTCCGCTTCGCTTTCCGCTACAGTTTCTTCTTTCTTCACTTCTGTAGATTCCGGCTTTTCTTCCTTCGCTTCTACAGACTGTGTTTCTTCCTTATGCTCTTCCGCAGCGGTGCTGACAAGCTCTACATCAGATACTTCTTTGGATTCTTCCTTCTTCGCTTCTTCACTTGCCTTGTTCCGCTACCGCTTCCTTCTTCTACCTTACTTTCCTCGGTAGCAGAAACAGAAGCCTGCTCTTTCTTTCTTCTTTCCTTCGTTCTTCTTTGCTCCGCCTGAGCTCTCTTCGCATCGCCTAAAAACTGCTTGAAAAGACTTGCCTTGGGAGCAACACTTTACTTTCGGATATCTATTGCCTGCTACAGAGAGTTGAAGGTCATCTTCTGTTCCGACTTGTTCTCATACACGAAGGTGATGAGCTCGCTTCCGCTTAACTCTGTATCTCTGATTAATTCGCTGTCGGATGCTTTCTTCTTTCTCTGCAGAAGTCTTTTCTTCTGCTCGGAAGAAGCTTCTGCTACTGCGCTTTCTCTGCTGTGTAAGCAGGAGGTTTTCCTGCTTTCCTGGCGAACCAGTCTTTCTAAGTTCTTCGCATCCTCTTTCCAACGTAAATCTGTAAGTCGGCTTCTTCTTCCGCTACATTCTTCCAAATTCTCGGAGATACTGTTCAGAGGAATGGGATAAAATTCCTTCTCTCCGTCAGTACTTTCGAATTCTGTTGCCAAGTCCTGATCCTTGCTGTAGGAAAGAAGATTGCTCTTTTTCCAGTTTCTCACCCTTTTAAGATAGCTTCCGTAGCTGCTCTCCGAAGGTCTTCTCCAAGGAGCTGAACTTTCACCTGGCTTCCGTTTACTTGATTTCGTTATTCTGTTCTTTCTGAGGAGTCTCTGCTCTTCCGAAATGGTTAGTCCATGAAAGCCGTGAACAGGAGACAAGCAATCATCAAAAGTGATAACTTCTGCTTAAACCCTTTCTTCATCTTCCTCTATAATTATTACGATTATTCTTCATGTCATCGACCACCTTTTCGCACTGTTCAGTTTCCGATTCTTTTCGAATTTCGAAAAACTTTCCTTTCTTTCTTCGAAAAATTTCTTTAGTTATTTGGACTTTTCTTAGAAAGATTTTAAAGTTTCTTTCTTCTTCTTCTTAGAATCTTCTTTTTATCCTTACTCCAGTACAGTTCCGGCTCGGTGTTGCGGGCGTTCCTTCTCTGTATCCCGTATTCTATCAAAAGCAGTTTTTATTGCAATAGACTTTGCGTGAAAGACCCTTCTAATGTCACGAAAAGGGGTTTTCTCGTTTTATCCTCTTTTTCACCTATTTAAATTGCTCTAAATCCTCAATCGTTCCGTCGATTTTATGTGCATTTTTTCTTAAGATTCTTTTAGTTTTTTCTTTTGGATACGCAAAAGAAGTCCTCCTTATGCAGGGCATGAAACACACGACTCCTTTATTCCCGTTTTTCGTTCTCATAGATTACCGCTCCATGGGGGCAGGTTTTTGGATAATGAAGATAGGCATTCAAACGTTCCATCAGTTTTTCATCACTGATGTGCTCCAACTGCTCCGCCTGTTCATGGACTTCCTCTTCCCCATACTGAAGCCGGGTCATCAAAAAACTTTCCCATAAACGATGTCGGCTTAGAATGCGTTTGGCTACTTGCTCTCCTTCTGCGCTCAAGGACAGCTGCCTTCCCTTTGCCACTACAAAACCTTCCTGTACCAGCTTCTTCACCATCTCCGATGCGGATGCTCTGGAAACCTCTAAACTATCCGCAATTTTCTGATTACTCACCTCTCTCTCGCGTTCGGCAATCTTAAAAATCGCTTGATGTAGTCCTCCCGGCTCTAGTGTCATCTGCCCTCCTGCATAGACTCCCAGTTACAGATCCTTAAGTGTTTTTGTTCTGTGTTGCATTTTCTCCTATTATTCAATTTTTCTTCTCATTAGCGCAAATATAAACCCTTTCTAAAGAAAAGGCAAGACTTTTTGAAGCTTTTTCTCAATTTAATTTATTTTTGCTCTCGATTTTAATTTTTCTTAAATTGATGATTTTTATCTTTATTTTGAAGTATTTTCTTTTCTGTTGATGGAGATTTCGCTCTGATGCCGGGAGATTCCGCTCTGATGATAGAGATTCTGCACCAGTCCATCCAGCATGCCGATAAAAGCGCAGATACCGGACAGGGAAAGATTGTAGTGAAAGGACAGTATCAGGGCCAATGCTCCATGGAGCAAGGCAAAGCCCATACTATATAGAATGCACTCCTTTAGTGTCTTACTGTAAAATCTTGCTACAGAGACCGGAGCTACAAAGAGGGAGATGGTCAGGATTCCTCCCACTGTATCAAAGGAGGAGATTGCCGTATTGACTATACAAAAGAGTAAGGCATAGTGGAGGAGTTTTCGGCTTCTATCCTCTCCCGGGGTCTCATCCCCTTCAAAGAGCAGTTTTTTCATGGGGCGGTAGCTTAAGAGCAGGAAGCTTCCGTTTATAATGAGGCAGAACAGCATTTTCCAAAAAGCGACAGGAAGCCCTCCCATCCGTTGGAAGGGAATCAGGAAGGGGTTTCCCATAAGTACCATATCCGTATCCAGATGCACGTTTCGGTAATATAGGCTAAGCAGTACTATGCCCAGGGCAAAGAAAAAGGGGAAGAGGAAGCCCAGGCTTTCTTCCCGTTTCCATCTTGCCTTCTCCTGTATTAGTTCAATGCAGTAAAAACTGAACAGGGCAAAGATACTTGTCCCCAGAATCAAGAAGGGAGAGGAGAGGCTTTTCACTATGCTGAAACTTAGGACTATGCCCAAAAGGCTGATGTGGGAAAGGGCATCTACGGACATACTGCAATTTCGGTAGTAGACGTAGGGGCTAAGCATTCCCGTGGCTAAGGTACATAAAAGAAAGACCAGGCAGATTCGCATGAGACTCCTTTCTTAATAGGGTGGAAATTTTTCGAAACAGCTCTCTAAGCACAGCTTTTATGATCAGTACAAGTCCAAGGCTTCCTCCCATCAGTACGATGATACCGGCTCCCTCGTGGAGAACTTTATAATTTAGGCTAAGCTCGGTTCCCAGGAGAGAATACAGTAAAGCCAAAAGTCCTGCTAAAAGAAAGATTCTTTCTCGTTTTCCTGTCAGTTCTCTGGCAAAAAGCACGGGCAGTACCAGGAAGGAGGCCATACAGTACCTCTAACATCTTGATGCCCAGAGCCAGCAGGGGAATCAGTAAAAATTGAAGCAGAAGTTGCATCTTTTTTTCCTCCATTCCCAAGAACGCTCCATAGTCCGGGTCGAAGCAATACAGTTTCAGAGCCCTTTGAAATAGAAGAAACAAGTTTAGACTGAACAAGCTCCAAAGGGCAATCAGGATAATGTCTTCTTTTTGTAAGAAGGCTGCGGAACTGAAGATATAGGTCTCTCAGCCCGGATTGGGAGGCTTTGGCAAAGTGGGGATTCCCTGTGATATAGCTTTTCAACACCATGCCCAAGCCGAACATTCCGCTTAGGCTTAAGGCCAGGGCACTTTCTTCCCGCATACCCTTCTCGCCTTTACTGAGGCTTTGGATTATACGAAGGCAAAGATAGGCCGTGCAGGAAGCTCCCAATGCCAATACTTTCGGGGATTTTCCCGCAAAAATCATATAGGCCAGAATCACGCCGGGATAGCAGCCGTGTCCCAGGGCATCTCCCAGGAGGCTTTGCTTTTTATAGAGCAGTATGCCTCCCACCAAAGCAGTGGTAAAGGAGAGTAAGCCCAGGGGTAAGGCTATTACAAAAAAATCATAGGATAAAAAATTCATGGCTTCACCGCTTTTTTACAGGGACAAACAACGTTCAGACTTTGAAATGCCATAGGGAAGAAGTCGAGAGGTTTTCGGACTTCCGGACATGTCGTGGGATAGAAAGATGCGTTCAGGCTTTAAGGCAGGCCGGAAGAAGAGAAGGGTGAAATGAGGGATAAATCGCTATCTTCCTGTGTTAATAGGAAAAAATCTCTTCTATATTCTTGGGGCTTAAGACCTCTTCCGATCTTCCGAATCCGTAGCTTCCTTCCTTAATCCAAAGGACATAGTCAAAGTTTTCCTTTAGGCGACTTAAGTCATGGTGTATGCACAGGATGGTCTTTCCCATCTTCTTAAATTCTTTCAACTTTTCCGTGATGCTTCTTTCGCTTTTTTGGTCGATGGCAGCGAAGGGTTCATCTAAAAGAAAGAGTTTCGCTTCTTCCGCAAGGGCTCTGGCCAGAAAAACCTTCTGTTTCTGTCCGGAAAGTCGACTGATCTGCTGTTTTCGTAGCTCTGCTAGGTACCCATTTCTTCCAAAGCTCGTCTCTTTTCTCCCGATCTTCTTTCCTAATAGGAAGAAAACAGCCTCGTTTTTTATAAGCCGCCATCTCCACCACCTCTTCAACGGTAATGGGAAAGTCCCAGTTTACTCGGGCACTTTGGGGGATATAGGAAAGATACTCCTTTGCCTTTTTTCCTTCTTCTCCAAAGATACGGACTGTTCCGCATTTTTCGGAAGAAGCCCCAAAATCGCCTTCATCCAGGTGCGTTTTCCCTGCTCGTTGCATCTGATAACTGGCAGTCATACCCTCTGGAATCTCTACGGACAGACGGGACAGCACCTCTCTTTCTCCATAGGAGACGGAAAGTTCCCGGCAGGAAATGGCAGAGGGAGTTATTCTATCCATCATCTTCTCCTTCTATTTTAAATGGTCTACAATCAGGTCTACGTTGTACCGCACCATGCTAAGGTAAGTGTCTCCACCTCTCCACGGAGCCCCAAGGAATCGCTGAAAAGTCCTCCTCCCTCCTTTTTCTCCTTTCCACCACTTCCACGGAAAATCCTTTTTCCTTGCAGGATTCCTGAAGCTTCTTCATTCTTCGGGGATCTATGGTGGATTCGGTGAAAATGGTTTTAATCTTATGGTCTACGATAAATTGGGCTGTTTCCGCCATATCATAGGCAGACACTTCTCCATCGGTGCTGACACCCTGGGGAGCTTTCACTTCTATGCCGTAAGCTTTAGAAAAGTACTGAAAGGCATCGTGGGAGTAAGAAAACTCGACTTTCCTCCGAATTTCCTAAGTCTTTTCTTGGTATAGCTCAGCTCTTCCAGCTCCTTCCGTAGGCTTTCTTTCTTCTTCGATAACCGTCTTTTTCCGCCGGAAGCTTTTCTTCCAGGGTCGCCGCCATGGTGGACACTGCCAGGGCATAGAGGTCTTGATCAAACCAAAATGGGATCCGCACGTCTTCTCCTTGGAAGGCTTGAATCACCTTATCCTCCGGGAAGTCCTTGAAACCATCACCCTGCCTTGGGCTTTTCAGGGCATCCTGCATTTTCCTTCAAAAATGTAATCCGTGGTAGAAAAAGCACCTCAGCGCTCTGCATCTTCTTTAGGTCTTCCGGCTTCGCCTCGTAGGTGTGGGGATCCTCCCCTCTTGGAATGATACAGCTGATTTCCACACTATCTCCTCCCAGCACCTCCGCCATATCTTCCAAGAAGCTGGTAGTCACGCATAGCTTTAGCTTGTCCGGGGAAGTTCCGGAATGAAGCTCCTGCCCCCCGGATTTTTCGTCCTGTCCGGCTAAGCTGCTCTGTTGACTGTCTTTCGCCCTTCGGCCTTTTTGCTTTTCCATGGCGGCTCCGTGTTGTAGAGCCGTCACCAAAACCAAGCCCAGAAGCTTATGAAGTATTTGCTTTCCATAGGATTTGCTTTTCATACTAATCTGTCCTTTCAGTTGATTTGGTCGGTTGGTTTAATACCTTGTTTCTCAATGTTTTATCATCCATAATGAGAATATTTATCTTTTTTGTTAGGTATTCCTTACATATGGATTCTATTACTTTGTATACACATTGCAAGGACTTCTTTTGAAAGTTTTAAATTATTTTGCTAAAAATCAGAAAGAAGCAAAGACGGAGAAAGAAAATAGGATACAATGAGCTATGCATTTTCAAAAACTCATCAAAAAGAATCGGAAAAGACTTGATTCGACAGGGAGAAGGCTCAAGACATTTTCCCTAAAAATTGTTTAAAGGACGGAGGAAGAATCAATGGCGATAGAAATATGAAAATGAGGCAAGGGAGGAGTTAACTCTCCTGATTCATCGTTATCCGGTGCTTCCGGAATCGAGGAGAACATTCGCGGCAGGCTAGCACGCGATGCGGGATATTACGCAGCGAGGTAAGCTTTCGCTGTGCGGTAACGGGGGCAGTCTCCAAGATACGGATCATATCGTTGGAGAGCTGATGAAGGCCTTTTGCAGTAAGCGCCCTTTTGCTCCCTGGAACTGTCTTGTCCATTGAAAAGCTCTTGGAGAAGAGGCCTCTGCCTGGAGAGTTTGGAGCAGGGACTGTCTGCCTTCTTCAGCAGCCAAACCGCCCCGCAACACTGGCGCTTTTAGTCAAATCGACCAGGACGAGAAACTGTTTTATGCCCAGTAAGTCTCCTTGGTGCGGTAAACCTGGAGGATTTGCCTGTATCAGTACCTCCGGAAATGCCATGTTTCTTATGCCTTAAAGCTTGCTAAGGCTATGGGCATCCCGCATTTATACCGACGGAAAAGACGAAAGGGCAGGGCAATTGCGGATCTTCTTTGATTGCACCCTCCAATGAGACTTATCAAATCCAGGAATTACATCTTCCGACGGTATCATACTTTGTGTTTGATGCTGAGAAGCGGCTTCTTTGCCGGCGTCTAAAGGGACAGTAGTCGATTCGGGACGCTGATGCAGTATGTCAGTACTCGGGACACGCTCCCTGCTAACCCTCGCTCTCCCGCTGAAGGGAAGGAAATGGAGCACTAAAAGCGCGCTCGGATGCAGTATGGGGTCTGTAATCAGGGCACGCCTCGCTAACTTCGCCTTCGTAGCAGTACTAACTCCTCAGCTTCTGCCAGCCTGCTTTGCAGGCACCGGACGGGCCCAGATTGCCCTCATTACAGACCCGTACTCGCATCCCTCAAGCCCACTCATTGTTTATACAGTCCTCACTTCAGCAGGCTGGTCAAAGGCACTCGGCAAGATCGGGATTGCCTCTTTCTATGCCCATACTGCACCCGTCGCTTCCACTCATCAAGTTCTATAGCCCTGCCACGCAGGCTGTCTTCACATACCGGCGGGCTGTGATAGCTCGATTTCTGCACCCATATGTGTCTGAAAATCCTTTTCATTGACTTTTTGATAGCCTCTATGTTCTCTCAAAAATTCCTTCTCACTTCGCTGCATCTCTACATGTGTAATGTGCAAAGAAGAGCCTTTTCTCTCGTCAAAGCACTTGGCATGATTCTTCTATAGCATTAGCAAATTCTTCGACCTGCTCTTCCCGATACAACAAAATGGCATACAGTTGCCATAAGTTCTCCTCCTATAAATCTATAGCGCCCCTCATCTAACAAAACTGTTCACGCCAAGGTAGAATCCTGTCTTCATCATGCTTGGGAGATATAGTCTCACAACGACTATTTTCCTGAAAGAAGTCTCCGGAATGCTTTTAAAGAGGCGGCTTTCTTTGTGCTCTTTTCTCAGGGCTGCTCACGTGTAAGGCATGACTGAAATATACACGTATTACTTTCCTCGATTCACTATAAAATCAATTTCAGATTTTTCCCGTGCTCTTTTGCCTTCTTCATTTTTATAGTTTTGCTCCACGAACGCCCACGTCCACATTTAAGCCACGCATACGGAGTTCGTTGTAAAATGACATTTTCCGCAATGTGCGTCATTTCGTTTTGTCTAAACTCAGTCTGGCGTTTCTGGGACCGATGTCGGAAAAATAATATTTGTAGGGTGAGGAAATGTATCTTTCACATCAAATCTCTGGCTTTTCCATCAAAAAGGCATCAATAAAATAATCCAAATAAGTGCTGATGGTTAGCTGAGAGATTTTTGATATCCGATTGAAAGGTATTTTCCAGCTTTCTCCGGATTGGTAAGGGAGCCAATGGAAGAGGAAACGATATCCAGTAAATCTTCCAGAATAAAAAGCTTTTTGCCAATACAGTTCCTCTCCATCACATCCTTAATATGGGTATTCTGAAAGAGATTTTTCAGATATTCGCTCCGGCGTTTCTCTGCTAATGACAGTTTGGCATCCCTCCAATAGACAATATTCTTCGAAAAGCAGTCTGGGATTTCCCTCATAGCAGGAGGAAAACTCTCGCAAAGGAAAAGGATATACCTGAATTTTCATCCCCTCTGTCCCGAAACTGTGTCAGACATCGGAGGACAGCATCTTTGAATTGCTACCGTATGTAAATATCCGCATTGGGAAGTTTCATCAGGCCTAAAACAAGGTCTAGCCAATTTTATTTTCACTGCTGATATAAGATTTCTCACTTCTTCCACAAATTGAATCTCGTCAATAAAGATGTAGTGTTTTCGTTCGCTGCATGCGCTCCCTAGGTAAGCATCCAGTGTAAGGATTTTCTATACTGCATGTTACGAAGCTCATCCAAAAGCCATGGTACTGATTTGCTCTCTGGATGCCAATACTGAGTAAATATTTTACATATAGCGTGAATAACAGGTATGATTTTCCGTAACGTCTGAATCCGATGATGTACCCTTTCCAGTATTCTTTTATCGATTAAACGCTTTAGATATCTAGGTCTTTGCACTTCCATAGGTTTCTCCTATTTTATATTTTTGTGTAAATGCACATTTTATAAAATGCTTTTTCTATTAGTAAAGGCAGAGAATGAAAAGAACAAGTTTGATTCTTCTTGGTCTTTATTTTATAGAAATATGTATTTACACTATTTTATAAAAACGCATCTTCTATCCCATTTTTACTTTCTAGAGTTATGCAGCCATCGAGGCTAGTAAGCGACATCAAAATGTCGGTTTGAATGTCGGTTTGAATGTCGGTTTGATAAAGTACGAGCGAGTATCAGCGCTTGCGATACTCCCTCCTAATAAAAGAAGCTGTAAATATAAAAACTATGTTGTATGCATATGCAGGTCTAAAGAGGAGGCACCCACTGCGCATACACTGTGTCGAAAAGCCAAGTGAAGAACTGTAGAAATCAATTTATTAGGCGACTGATGCAGTATGGGGCTGTAATAGGGACAATCTGAGCCCGCCGGTACTTGCGAAAAACAAAGGTACTGCAGTTTTTCGCTTAGTACCGCTGCAGGGCGAGGTTAGCGGGAGCGTGTCCCGAATACAGCCCATACTACGTCAGAGCGTACTGTGCTAAGGAAAACAGTCCCTCACTACGAAGGCGAAGATAGCGGGAGCGTGCCTGATTCCATGCCTATACTGCATTGGGAGCGAACGCCTATGATGAATACAGCTCCCTCTCCACAATCCATCTTTGCGGCTTCTTCTAAATTTTTCAAAAGTATGGAGGGCAAGGCTTCCCTTCCTCTTCCAGTTTCCTTTTCTCCTCTTTCCCATATCCGGTAGCCAGAAGAATGGGCTGTACACCGAAGTTTTCTCCGGCTTCACAGTCTAAGATTTTATCTCCAATCATATAGGAATGAGACAGCCAAGCTTTTCGTTCTGTTTGCTGGTGTCCCTGTTCCAACACATCCCGTTCTTCCCGACTTAAGCGGTAGGGGCTTTGAATGGGTGACTCTGCTTCATTATTTCCCTGCACTAAATCACACTCCGCCTGATAAAGCATTCCGGGATTGGGCTTTCGGCAATCACATTTCCTTTGATAAGCTCCTATTCCTTTCGGATGGTGGGGGCAGTAGATGCCTTTCAGGAAAATGTCTCTCTCCGAAGCTCTTCCCGACAGTAGCTATGCAGTGTCTCTGCATCCTTTTCTCCGTAATAGCCTCTTCCGATTCCGGCTTGGTTCGTAACCACCACCAGCTGAAAACCGGCTTTGGACAAGATGGATAAGCCCTCCAAAACATGGGGCAGAAAGCGAAAGTCTTCTACTTTATGCAGGTAAGAAACCTCCTCATTGATGGTACCGTCCCGATCCAGAAATACGGTTTTTCTCAATGCCTTATTTTCCATGCTTCCCCTGCTCCACATCCGTAATAAATTGCTGATAGTCCTTGGGAATGCCGATATCCATGAACTAGCCTTCGAAGGAAGGCCGAAGATTCGCTTTCCTTCGGAAAGCCATTTGAGATGCAGTCCTGCTCCAGACTTTGCTTTCCTCTCGAGTTTCCGCAATTAGGCACTTCTTCATCACGTAGATTCCTCCATTGATTTCCCCCGCTAAGGACTTTGGAGAAGCCGAAGCCGCTTGCTGAGCGTTTCCCTCTATCGGCTGTTTCGAGCCTTCACCAAGCTTTCCACCAAGCTGCTGCCCACCATCTTCCAGCTTCTCATTCCATGCCAAAATCCGCCTGCTGCATCTCTTCGCACTGCGCCGTGGCGGGAAATATCCGGTGACTGCTCTGGTGGCCAGACTGAAGTCCCCGTCATTTTCCTGATGAAAAGCGGTAAAAGACTGATAATCCATGAAATAGGTGTCCGCATTCAGCACCAGCACCTCTTTCCTCCCAAGATCTTCGGAAGGAGCGTTTCGGATAGCGCCTCGCTACCCAGCGGCTCTTCCTGCGAACAGGCAATCGTTCTCAGCCGAAGCGGAGCCGTCCTGAAATACTCTTCAATCATCTCCCCATTAGCCCAGGGCGAAAATCACCTCTGTATGCCCTTGTCCCGGAGCATTTCCAAAAGATACTGTAAAAAGGGCTTTCCGCAAATATCCGCCATGGGCTTGGGGCGGTCCGAAACCACGGAACGAAGTCTGGTGCCCATTCCTCCACATAATAAGATTGCCTGCATTTTCCCTCCTTACAAAATGATTGCTGGCGCCCAGATTCTATCGAGTTTTTCAAAAGCTCTCTGCGCCGGTAGCTGGATTTCCACTACTTTTCTTCTTGAATTCGTGCCGGAAACTTTCTTTTCAGCACTGAATTTACTTTAATCGTTTCGACTACTTTACTTCTATAAGCTGACCACTATAACTTTGCTCTATTTCTTCCAGTCCAATACTTCTCGTCTTTTCCAGTCGAAATCTGTCGGATTCCTTCAAATACCGCCTCGGTGGAGAATGCCTTTTCCACGAATTCCAGGGACTTCTGTCCCATTTCCCAGCTTAGGAATGTTTTGGTAAAGCAGTGCTCGGTTTTGGCAAATTCTCTTCTCCCTCGATAGCCACCCACTTCTTCAATGCCGGGGATACCTTCCGCTCCGCAGGGGGTGGTCAGGATGGCGGCTCCTTCGTGTAGGGCTTCCACCACCTTGCCCTTCACACCTGCTCCGTAGCGCAGGGGTACAATCACCATTCGGCTTTCCTGATAGAGGCTATGGAGCTTTTCGTCACTGACAAGCCCAGCACCTCGATGCCTTGCACTGCTGTCCCAGGGTGAGCCTCTGTCGGCTTACTGCCCACGATGCGTAAACGAAGGTTCGGAAGCTGTCTTCTCATTAAGGGGAAGATTTCCTTGGCAAACCAAAGCACGCCGTCCTCATTTGGCGGGTGGGCAAAGCCTCCCACAAGAGCATGCCTTCCGCCTTTCCGTCATTTTCTCCACCTGCACGGAGTCGGAGAACACATAGGCGGTAATGGCCTTTACCGGAATACTGTCGTCAATCTTATGGATTTCCTCCACCTCTAAGTTGGAGGGGTAATAGCTGATGTCCGCCTTTTGCAGCACGGAAAGCTCCATGCTCTTAAAGTAGGCGATTTCCTCCAAAAAGCTCGGTCTTGGCTTCAGGGCATACTCCCTTTGCAGACGGAGAAAATGCGGGTCATGGCCGTATAATCTTCCAGTCCGTATTTTCCTTGATATAGTCAATGTACTTGGAGGCGATGTGGGGGCGGTTCAGATAAGCAATCTGAATCATCTGCTTATTGTCTTCCATCCACTTCCAAATGCTCTGCATCTTACTGCCGTAAAGGACTTCGATGCCCATTGCTCCAAAGCTTCCGTGTAGGAGCTCTTCCTTTAAAATTGTCCCCTAAGAACTTTATCTGCACGCCCTTTTCCGCCAGCATTTTCAGGTACTGGTGGTGGTTTTTAGAGCCTGCGTCGCTTGTCAAGCAGTAGGTATAGTGGTCTACGAGCACACAGCGCTTGCCATCGCGTCCTCTGGCCTGGAAGGGTTGGGAGCTTCGATATTGATGCGCTTTTTCAGCTCTTCCTTCCATTTTTCCTTGAATTTTTCTGGTTGACCTCTGGTAACGCTTCAGGCCACTGCCTTCCACATCCGTGCCCGTTGGAAAATGCCTTCATAGTGGATGACCTTGGACTCTGGGCTGACACAGCACCTCACCGGGCCATCCGTACGGAAAATGCCAGGTCGGAGTCTTCGCGAGTGAGGCGATACAAAGAGCTCATCAAAACCTCCCAGCTCCTCCAGCGCTTGTCCGCACCAAGATGGCTGCGCGAGTATGATCCACTTCCTTCCACATGCTGTGCTCCGGATCCTCGCGTCTTGCAGTCTGCCGAGTTCCATGCCGGAAGCATCAGGCGATACGCGCCTGCCACATCTGCGATCTTCCGTATCCGGATACCACACCAGCTTGGAGCCTACGATTCCCGCATCCGGCCGTCTTTCCATCAGCTCCACCCGTTATAGGAGCCAGCCATCACTCCGTCACTTCCGTATCAGTGTTCAGGGAAAATGTATTCTCCCTCGCTAAAGCGGCGGCCTGATTGCGGTTTTTCAGCCCATATTTTCCTTTGATCCGGGCAATCACCAGATTTTCGAAAAAGAGCCGCAAATCTCTGGTGGCATCCCGTGGACACATCATCCGCAATAGTATGCCGCAGGAGTACGTAGAACTTGAGCAAACGGGTATGGACTGTAAAGCGGCAATGGTATAGTGAATCGATTTGACGAGGGAATGACGACGCGGCCAGGATTGTCCACCATGCGAAAACCAACCTTTCGTCAAACAGGGCCTGTCCGATCTTAAAGTGTCCGGAAATCCGGTTTCTTCCTCTGCCCGTAAAGAGAGAGGCAGGGGTTTTAAAAGGGTGGAGCAAACTCCGTCCCATGTAGTGAAAGAATCAGTCTTCTTACTGTCCTTTGGAGAAAACGGCGGTTAAAAGGCGGCAGAAAAGCGTCTTCTGATCTTTGAAGGCAAGCTTTGGTGCCGTTCAAAATAGTTCCGCTCCTCCCGAAAGCTGCAGGCAACGTCCCGCTCATGGGCACGAATCACATTTTAGATTGCCCGACCGCCACATTGGTCGACGCACTACTCTCCCGCTCTGCTTTACGGAAATCTCCTTTTCCTTCAGCTCTTCCTGCACACGCATCTGCTCCGGCGTAGAACTCGATTTTCTTCTTTTGGCTTTTGGAAATCTTTCGCACTCATGCGACTTGTTGATAAGCTCAAACACTTCTTCCTCCTGTCCCTCTCCATGGAACCTCGCTTCCTAGAAAAATGGCCTCCTTTGCCGCTCGCAGGAAAGAAGCTCCGGCTTGTTGATGGCAAACAGGCGGAAAAAGCTTTTCTTCGTCCTTGCTTATTTAATTTGTCACCTGCTCCAGCGTTCCTTCAGTGCACCAGTGATGGAGGATGCGGTGCAGGAGGAAAAGCCGTTCCTCTCCCTCTTCGCTTGACCCACTCGCAGCCAATGAGCACCGCCTGCTCTCCGTCCATGATGACATTTTCAAAAGGGCCGAAATCCAGGTGGCGGGCTTAATGAAGCTGTCCTCTCCCAAAAGAAAGATGCAGAGCTTCCTCATGAATTTCCTTTACCGGCGCCTCTTCCTTGAGAAATCAAGTCTCCCAGAAATTTCTCCACGCTCTTTCTTTACAAAGTACAAAACTGCTGGAGGGGACTGGGAACCGGCATGGGCGCTAAGCCTTCTTCCTCCAAAACCTGAATCTGCCTGAGCAAAGCTTTCGTCAGGGCTTCCCGCTTTCTTCGGCGGGTGAATCACCGGGCATCGCCTCCGCCCCGATGCCTTCTTTTAAGACCTTTTAACGCCTCTCTATCCCGGAAGAATCTCGGTTTTCAGGCGTACTCCGCTTTTCTGCCGGAGTTGTACGGATGTCCTCCGCTTCCCTCGCGTGCACATCCTTCATGGAAAGTGATAGCCGTGGCATCTCCGAAACGATCCGAAAGCTGCATTATTGGGGAAAACCCTTTCTCCAGCGCCACATAGCCAGACTCTCCTCTCCTCCTTGAAAGTCTTTTCTGTATAAAATGAGATGGGATAGTCACAAAGAAGGCATGCAGACACAGACCTGCCTCAGCCTTTGGGAACAGTCCTCAGGCTCTCTTCTGGCATCAAAGCATCATAGCTTTGCAAGACTCGACTCTTCGTCAGCACGATGGAAATGCGCTCCAGAGTATTTCATTTTCCATCCAAAATCACTTCGCGAGCAGCCACTTCTCAAAAGGAGTTGCAGACATCTCTCCAGGGAGCCCTGGAAGAGCATCAAATGCCGCGGTCAAAAGCGGAAATGATGATATAGTCAGCGGTCTTCCTCCAACGAGACTGACGCTTTACTCTCGTAGCTTTTCAGCTCCTGGCTGTCCTTTTCTGCCAGCAGGGACTTGCTGTCCTTCTCCAGCCCCTTCTCCGGGAAAAACGCACTCCATCTCGATTAAGTTGGGTGCATCTTCCGGGAAAAACTTCATATGCCTTCTATGCCTTTCCAGAGTCACTCTCGACTCCATATCCTAGAATTCTACCGGTGTTTTTATTGGATAAAACGGTGATACTAGTAATGCCGTGTCGCATTTTCTGTCATAAAGCAGCGCTCTTCGAAGCCGGGTGCAGGAAATGGACGAGAAGATGCCCTTGCAGATTCATCCTCTGGGTGAAGGTACAGTAATATCTCGTCCCCTTCTTTACCGCCGAATTTCCTTTGCCTTCGTGGCAGTGTTGGTGCCACTTAAGTCCATGCTCAGCATCGTCAGTGGTGCAGGTGAAAATGTAAAACGGCAATAGCATCATGGAAGACAATCCGTTCTGATGGAAAATTCTTCGCCCTTTAGTAGCATGTGGCTGACGCCCGTCCTTATCCAGCACCGCCGAAGTCCAGAATCTCCGCCTTTGACCGTGTGCCGTACCTGCCAGGCTGGAGGGCGCAGCGGTCGATGGTTCTTTCATAGCCGACGGGCTTTAGGGAAGATCGCCGGCTAAGATGCGGCGGCGGCATCGACTGTGATGGCTGTTCCGGCTCCGGATGAGCCTTCTTGATTGCTATTCCGCCAGCTTTAGCATTTGCTCGGCAGCTCGGATGTGCCTTCTTGACCGATGCCGTCAGTCTACGTATTTCACTGCTGTATCGGCTATTCCGTTGACTTCTGTCGGTCTGCGGTAATTACTGATTCTTTTACATGAGCTCCGCCGCTTCCGGCGACTTTTCCTGCGCTCTCCGCCCACATTGCCAGCAGTTCTCCATCCATAAACTGCTCGGCATGGGGATCGCACCCGCCAAAAATCTTTCTTGTAGCTTTGTCCACCATTTGCCGAAGGCCTTCTCTCTAAAGCTCTTTTCCCTTGTGGAAAAGCACAACCCTGTCGCCGACTACTGCCATTACCGAGCCTAAAGTCATGGGTTACCATCAAAATGGTGGTACCCTTCGCTAATTCATCCATGCGATGATAACATTTGGCCTGAAAGAATACATCTCCACGGACAGGGCCTCGTCCACTATCAAAAACCTCGGGTCATGCGAGATATACAGGGCAAAAGGCCAAACGGACAAAACATACCGCTGGGAATGAGGACCTTTACGGGCTGGTGTAGCGTAAAGTCTCCGAATATCCAAGCAAACTCCAAAAATGGCGCGAGTCTCATCCATCCCCGCCTTGCATAAAGCCCAGAACATGGTGAAAGCCGTTCATATAGATATTTTCACATACGGTAGAGTCCTGCTGAGCTGACGCCCAGCTCCAGAAAGCTGCAACAAGCTCTGCTCGAGCTTTCCACCTTTCCGTGGTGGCACTGAGTACCCCGGTAATAATCTTCAGCATGGTGGACTCACTTGAGACTGTTGGTAGATAATCCCCCTGCCTCTCCCTTCCTGTTTCGGAAAAGGAAATGTCTCTCAGGGCATAGAAATCCTTATGGTGAGATCCGAAGGCTAATGCTTTCCAGTAGCGGTCTATGGGGCTTTAATGTATAAACTAGATAAGAATTTTCGCTTACCTGATCCACCGAAACGATTTTTCTTACTTCTTCCATAGTCCCCCTTAAAACTCTTATGGACAAATCGCTTTATCTGTACTCTTTACATCTGCATTTCTGCTTGGCAAAGTCTTCCAATGTTTCCGGAACTCACTCTCAAACAGAAAAGTATACCATAAAATGAAAATGTTTTCTCTATGAAACCTAAAATAGACGCACTTAAGGCAAAAGCCACATTTACATCACTATTAAATCTATCAAGGACTCGTGTAGAATTCTCTCCATACAAATCTTGTGAAACATTCTTACTTCACAATAGAAAAGACGACAGACTTATTTAATCTACCGTCTGTGAAAATTTATTTTAGTTCATTTTCGATTTCTTTCATGCTTTGGTAATGCTCTTTTAATTTTTGTCTGATAGCTATAAAGTCAAAAATTATAGGATCTATTGTCATTTCATTGCCAAATCGCTTTGTGTGCTTGAGCAAAATTATTTGTAAAATTTAGTATCGCTTTTCCCTTTTGTCTATCAAACAGGTCTGTATCCAAGAAATTTAAGAGTACAGCTCTACTCCAGCTATTTTCTAATGTTTTTCGATATAAAGAAAAATGCTTTTATCTCAAATCTCCTTCACATCATCATCATATATCTTTTGATGCCCCAAGGGATGCTCAAAATCTTATCAAAATTTCCACTGCTTTAGATATTTGTAAATCGTCCATGTTGTGGACGATGAATGGGAACATTTCATAAAATTTTTCATATATTTTAAATTAGTAACAGAAAGCCCTTTAACATTTGGAATTTCCTTTTGTAAGTGCATTTCTTCTCAGTGCCAACTCCAGTGAAAGCTCTTCCAGATACTTATGCATTTGAGTAAAAAGCAATCATTTAACTCCTCTGCATTTTCATCTGTTCTTTAAACTTAATTAAATTCATGATTTCAGCTTGATCATTTTCATCCAGCTTCAAAGCTTCTTGCAAATACCGTTGCGGTTTTACTCATCTTATTATCACTTAAAATTGCATCTGCCGTTACACCAAATAACTCGCTCAGCTTCGAAACATCTTCTGCTGTAACTTTCTTTTTCCATTTTCCATCTGGGTATATGATGCACGGTTAATTCCTAAAAAATTAGCAACATACTCCTGGGAAAGATGAAGCCGGTTTCTATAATTCTTAATTCGATCATGAATAGCCGTCATAATTCTTCCTCCCTGCATAGATAACTGCTATTATAGTTCGCCTTGTTAGCTTTTACAACATTTATGATTAGTTTTTCCAACTTTCAAAAGAAAAATAGAATCTTCTTGAACTGTCAGCTATTGCTTGACAGTTCCCTTCTCTTTTATTACTCCTTGATTTTCTCCATTTTTTCAAGCTTTATACTATCTCTAAGTCTGATTGCTGATTATGCATGCTTAGTGGTAGTCAACCTGTAGTTGACTACCACTTTCTTACTTCTTATCCGCGCATAATCAAAGAATAGGACATCTCTAACCTTGCGCATAATCAAAAAGATAGCAAAAAGGGCTGTAATATCCCCTTCTGCTATCTTCTTTTTTCTTATTCTGAGTAAGTTCCCCTTAAGAACTTAATTTTCTTCTTTAAGCTTCTCAGTACATAAGCAATAATATTTTTATCCTCTTTTGAGTTGAAGATATGTATCTATATCTTCTTCCAATTCATCTTGAATCAAATCCAAATAGGAATACCTAGCTTATCATAGATATCAAGGAGTTCTGATTTCTCAATTCCAAGTATTTCTGCTGCCTTCCATGAGAAATACTTGATTTAAAACATATGGGGATAGCAAAAGTGCATTTCTTCTCAGTTCCTGACTCGTGAAAGCTCTTCCAGATACTTACGCATTTCTACCGTCAGCTATATGATGGATTCCGTTCTCACCATAATTGTCTTCTCCCTTCCGGTAAGGAATATTCATCAGTGCCCATCTTTTCCAATGCCAACCTAATCAATTGATCCGCCTGATCTGCCAGTGAACAGCGGGATATTCAGCACATCATCGTCCAGTTTCAGATTGTCCAATGAGAAACGGATGAGCTTGACCTATTGGGAACAGTTCCTTTGAACTCTTCATACAATTCTTCCAAGACAGCAATTTTTAAGATAAATCGTTCCATAAAGACGCTCCTCACATTTTTATGGAATTTTCTGCTCAATAATCATATTTATTGAGTTTAGGCTCAATAATCACACTTTTTATTATATTTTTAATCCGTGAAAAGATTAGCAAAGACTCAAAAATAGAATCTTCTTGAACAGTCAATTATTGCTTACCAGTTCCTTTTAGGGAAGATTTGTTAAGGATATAAACAGCCATCTTGCCCGCTGAATGACCGTTTTCTCCAATGGGCTATATACTCTTTAGGAAAAAGAGGATATGATCATATCTTTTCCTATCAAAACAGGAGTCTCTTTTTAACCATGCGGTACTTTTGTTTATCATGTTTGATCAAATGTATCCCATATGTGGTTTCGATTTTCTTTAACTATATTTTTCATTCCCCTGCAATAAATATATACACCCATGTTATCCGACAAATAACTTGATACAAACGTGCCTTCCAGTGTATATTCACTATCTGATAAAAGCTAGTCTTTTATTTCAAAATCTCGTTATTAGCGATACAATATAAATGCTTATTCATTGTACAAATATTGCGTGATATCTTGTTGAAAAACTAAAACTTCTCAGCTTTTCTAAGCTTTTATCAACTATATCAATAGTAGTGTCTTTCCTTTGTAGACCTCCCTAAGCAATATAACTGATTTTCAAATAAAGATTACTTTTTCATATTCCATGTCTTTTTCGTAGATTTTTCTTCAATCTTGTCATTATATAAATCCACTTTTTATTATTTTTACTCGCTCCATATATCCTCTTCCACAAACAAATGCCCTATCGATATATAACACGTTCTTCTTCACACAATAAGTCGAAGAATAGATGTTCCAGCATCTTTTTCTTTAAAATCCCTTCGTTCTGGACGAGCGAAGATTTTTGATACGTATCCCTCCTACATTTCCATCTCATTGGTACAGCAACTATTTTCTCAGTCACAAAGACGGCGGATGTGACTCCGGAACAATTAGGATTACCCAGCAGTGAAGATAGCTTATAATCGCTCGTCTCCATGAAGGATGATATTATTATTTGGCCTGTCTCTCCTAAAGCTATAAACATATCTTGATTAAAAATTGAACTTGTAACATCTTGGCCAACTTTCAAACTTGTAGGATTACAATACACATATGTTACATCGCTGACTAAAGTAATAAAACGGAAGCACTGTCTTGCGTTAAAGTTAGATCACCACAAAATAACAAACATAAGGAGGGCTTCCTGCTGTGGCTACTATAACACACAAGATATGCGTTTTAGACTCATCGCCTCACTCATCACCTCTGAAAAATATGGGCATCGTGCTGCAACATGCAGTATCGTGTTAATCGACAGTATATCTATCGCCGGCGTGGTCTCGACAGGCCGGCTATGCTCATCACGAAATCAATCTCGCCGACCACATCATCATCCCAATCCAGCACACTTTAGAAGAGCACAGTTAATTCGCTGATATGCGCCGACTCCCTATACAGGACTTGCATATGCTTCTGGGTAAAGCTACGCTAAAGCAGGCTATAAACGTCGGCAGCAGGGCTTTACCGGATCAGGCTTCGCAGGCAAGGAATTATGGCTGATAAACTTCCAATCCCAAGTATGATCACAGCCCCACGAGCATGTAATACGAGAGCGTATCCAAATCGATGTAAAATCAGCTCCTGCTGCATGCTTTAGTGAATGGCCAGCGTGTGCAAGGAAATTCTAATCAACACACTGCCATTGATGTGGAGTTCTCTCGATGCGATGATGTAGAAGCTTTTGACGAGCACAGCACCCATTCTTTCTGCTGTTAGGTCTTGGAGCATCCATCACAGTTAATTCCCATGCCTATAGGAGTGTGTACAAACAGATAATGGAGAGAGTTCACTCATCGACTCCACTCTCCACCAAAGTTAGACGAGAATCTAACGCTATTCCACGTCTCAAAAGAACATGGAAATTCGGCCGTACAAATACGCCCATTTACTCCAAGACATAACGCAAAGTGGAACGCTAAAGTCACCGTAAAGAGGGCACTGAAAGATTCTATGTCTGACAGAAGACCTCTATTCCTTTACACCTTTCAAAACAATTGCTAGCTATACAATAGAAGTTGGATTACAATCTTGTTTCTATGAGACCTTTCGATGGAAACCCCTAGTACCATCCTATGAATTTGGTCTAGTCGTGTAAGATATGTTTGACAAACCCACAGTAATCATCTGTGCATCTTTCAAACTTCTCTTATTGACAAGCTTTCCAGAATCTGTATCAATTTCTATAAGTTCTCGCGTTTACTTCAAACATATTGGATGCGCGGTATTAGTGAGCTGCATCTCTGCTCTCGCTAATTTCTTAGCATATGGCAACGAGCCCATGAACGCAAATGAGCGCGCAGCAATGTGCACTAAGCTGTCAATCAGCTTTATTCCTCCATACACTATCCCATATAAAACAGGCAGCTGTAACAAATTATACTATTTCACCTCTTGAAAAATATCATTAGCCAGTTTACAGTAGCTTACACTTCTCATCTGTGCACAACCAGCTTCCATAGGTCTCTCATACCTGCGCATAATCAAAGACTCTGCCCATACTGACGTCGGAATCCAAGCTTTCATACTCTGTGCTTAAGCCATATGCTAGAAGGAAGGATTGCATTATGGTCTCAAAGAGAAAATCCATGATAAATCGCTGAGTGGAAAGAAACCAGCCAAGGAAAGAAGGCATCATGCAGTGGAAGGAGCTCAGACGCATCGGTAAGTCTACCATTGTAGAAGAACCTACAAAAGGACACACGAACTCGCAATTACTCGTCACACCTTGCTTAAAAGGATAAAATGTGGAGTGATTGACCTTTGAATCGTTGTGTTTGTTGGTTTGTGTGTTTGTGTTTTTTTTGTGGGGGTTTGGGTGGTTTGGGTGGTGGTTGTTTGGTGGTTTTTTGGTTTGGTTGTTGGGGGTGGTGTTTGGTTTGTGGGTTGGTGGGGGTGTTTCAAAGTTGTTTTGAAAGAGAAGCTTTTAGAAGAGTCTGCACACGGGTTGCATCTATTCAAGCACATGCATCTTAGTGGGCGGAATGCCTGGCCGCGTATTTGTGAGAGAGGAAAGATTTTACCGCCGTAGATGCAGAAAAACTGATATTTTGAAGCTATATCGAAATGATATTATGAAACATCATGCCCAACATAGGAGTAAGGTTCCGGTTATTTACGACCAGATACCGGGCTTCGTCCCAAACATGAAAACGTGAAAGTGTTCAAAACTATACAGGAGGGAAGCTATGCAGAGCAATATAGAAGAAACCTTTTTGGCTTTTCCTTGATTCCATGATATCCAATGAATGCCTCTCAGAAGGATCCCAATGTTGGCTTTGTCCATGTACGAAGACTGTCGCTAGTGTAAATGCTAGTATGGGAGACACCGGCCTAGCCATGCTTACGCTTGATGAAAATGAGCTCTGAAAGTGAACTATCGGCAGATTTTAAACAGATAAACTGTCTTTAAATGAAGGTATGCTTTACGGAAAACGTGATCAGCAGATGCTGATGCCATACAATGTGCCATAAGCTGAGCTTCTATACCCAGCTATTCCGAAGAAAAACATCGAAATGATATAGACAGACTCCTTTATCATTTCCACAACAGTAAGTTGCCATACAAGATGTTTCCCATTGAAGTGAAACTGAAAACGATATACCACTAATCCCTTAACACGCTTTTAAGGACAGGAAAGCCTGAATTGGAGAGGTACATATATTATCCATCCAAGGAATCTCACTGATCAGTAGAATATTCTCGGCTCTTTATATGACAATCTGTTCATAGAGCTTTATAAATTTAGTTAAGATTTAGATAGTATAGGTTCGAAATTGGGCACGCTCATCTGCAGTTTATCCTATGTATTGGAGACTGTATGAGTAAAGATGTGTTTATCGTAGTGGTGCTTTCATAATTGGGTACGCTCCGCCACCTCGCTGTCGTCAGCAGCATTTACTCTCAGCTTCGCTCTCGCCTCGCTTTTGCAGGCACTGACGGGCCCAGATTACGTCATTATAGACCCATACTGCATTGGTCTGGCCTCACTGAGTAGATTTTTATGCAGTTCTTTCATCATACTCGATTTCGCAAGTATCGGGCTTATGCCCTCCGCATTCAGACCTATCATCTTGCTGAAAAATCCTGTATTATTTGTACTCTATAGCAGCTTGCTCTCATCTTTGAAACCACATCGCTGCAGTTAGTTTTCCGTCCTGCAAACGGATTTCTATATTGTCACCTTTCTCACCCTGTCTTCCAGGATTTCCTTAGCTCACCAAAGCTCTACATGCTGCTTGCAGGCTATAACGCTCTGAAGCGGTCTTGCACCGAAGCCGGGCTCATAGGCACTTTTCCAAGATGGTAGGTCCAAGGCTTCCTTCGAAGATGGATGCAAACACGCTCCTGCAAACGGTTGCCATGGATGTCTCTTCAGAATCAAATCGGCGATTCTTTTCCATATCCTTCTGTACCAAAGGCTTTGAAGAGAACAGATTTCATCCAAACGGTTCAGGAACCCGACGGAAATGCGTCGAAGTGCTCCATAACTTCCTTCCGTACATCCTCCGAATATCGCCAGTTTTCAGAGATACCGTCCAGAAGCGTCTGGGCAACTGATATTGAGGTCAGAATAATGATAGTGTTCTTAAAGTCCACCGTCCGTCCCTCGAGAATCGGTGATGCGTCCGTCATCCAGCACCTGTAAGAGGATGTTGAACACATCCGGATTAGCCTTTCTCGATTTCGTCAAAGAGCACTACCGCATAGGGCTTTCTCGAACCGCCTCGTCAGCTGTCCGCCCTCTCGTAGCCCATACAGCCGAGCCGCACCAATCAAAACGACACGGAGATCCATGTACTCGCGACACATCGATACGCACCATGGCATTTTCATCATCAAAGAGGTTCTGGGCAAGGGACTTGGCTAGCTCCGTCTACCTACACCGGTAGATTCTAAGAACAGGAAAGGAACTGATAGGCTTTGTGGGATCTTTGATACCGCCTTGGAACGAAGAATAGCCTCTGTAACCTTGGTTACCGCCTTCCTGTCCAATCAGTCTCTATGGATTTCATCGTCCAGATGGAGCACCTTTTCGAACGCTCGGACTTGTTTAACTTGGTTACCGGAATACCCCATTCAACGGCTGATGATTTTTGGCGATTTCTTCCTCTGTCACCTGTCGTACCAAGCCTGAGCTCTTTGCTCTGCCAGCTCTTCCGCTCTGCACTTGTGCACCTAGAACCTGATATTGCAGCTTTTCGCCACCTGCTCAGTCGTAGTTTTGCTTGCGATGTTCATTTCGGACTGAATCTTGTCCTCTTTCTCTCGAAGGGTCTGGAGCTTGATACGGCGTTACGCTTCATTTTCCCACTGGGCTTTCTGCACATTGAAACCATCCCGCAGGTTAGAAAGTTCTTCTGCAGGGTGGCCAGTCTTCCTTGAAATGACCTCCTTCTTGTAAAGCCACCCTCAATCTGGAGCTGCAAAACCTTTCTGTATCTCGTCCATTTCCTCCGGCATGGAGTCCATCTCGGTCTTAATCATGGCGCAGGCCCTCGTCCACAAGGTCACTACTTTATCCGGCAGGAACCTGTCGAAATGTAACGGTCGGAAAGGGTAGCTGCTGCAACCAGTGCGGAGTCGGTAACTTTACGCCGTGGTAAACCTCATAACGCTCCTTGATACCTCGTAGGATGGAAATGGTGTCTTCCACATCCGGGTTTCGTCCACCATGACAGGCTGAAAACGTCTTTCCAAAGCTAGGGTCTTTTTCAATATATTTTCTATATTCATCCAGAGGTGTCTGATACAACGAAGCCTCCTCTGGCCAGCATGGGTTTTAAGAGATTTCCTGCATCCATGGAGCCTTCGGTTTTTCCTACCTACAATGTTGTGAATCTCATCGATGAAGAGCAGGATTTTCCCGACCTCTTCAATTTCGTCCAAAACCGCCTTTAATCTTTCTTCAAACTCTCCTCTATATTTAGCGCCGGCAATCAATGCCCCCATATCCAGGGCGAAAATCTTCTTTTCACGAATCCGCACATCTTCCTCTCCTGGGCAATTCTTTGCCAGCCTCACCGCAGCGGTTTTTACCAACCCCGGTTCTCTGATCAAGCAGGGTTATTCTTCTGCTTTTCGAAAGAATAGGATGATGTTACGGATTTCTCATCTCTTCCGATAATGGGGTCAAACTTCTGTCTGGCTCTTCCACCATTTTGCATGAGCATATTTGTTTCAAAGAATCGTAGGTGCCTCCCGGATTGTCAGTAACCACCTTCTGATTGCCCTGAACGGAGGATGCAGCCTGAAGAACCCATCCTTCAATGATGGAACTGCTTTGAAAGAGCTCCCTGAACCTTTCTGTCTCCATCCTTCTAGAGAGAGCCAGGAAAAAGATGCTCTACGGAACATATTCATCTCCCATGGCTTTCGCATGGTCTCAGCACCATCATAGACCTTATTGGCGTCCTGGGATACTGCTGTCCTCCGGAAACCTTAGTGGCTGTTAATCTTCCTTCCAGCGCTCTTCTAAAGTCTTCCCCACCGAACTTCCCATCTTTTCCAGAAGCTTTTCAATCAGGCTGTCTTCAATGTCTAACTAAAACTATATAAAATATGAAGTTGTTCATGGCTTGACGTCAAAAGTCTCATGGCAATCTTTTGGCCGTTGTTGATACTTCTCAACGGATTTTTGTAAACGATTAATGTTCAGGAGTACCTCGTTTATTTTCCTCAAGATAGCTCCATTATACTTCGTTGTTAGCACTGTCAAGTTGTGGAGTGCCACTATTTGTGATGTGAAATGAAAAGTGAAAAAGAAGCTACCAAATATGAGAGATGAACAGCTGTCGGATGTAGGCTTAAATTATTGTTAAAAATTTCACTTGCTCCCAAGCTCCCACCATACTATCCCCTGCTATATATTTCATAAGGGAGTAACAAGAGCCTAGCTCGTGGATATCAACATTGCATGCAGGAGACTGCTGGTATCTACTGAAATGTGGGAGACTTTATGCAACCCAGTTTTTCTGAGGGTATGGGTCTCTTTTTATTCTGATAGAGAGACGCCGGCATGACAGCAGGATATCTCACTTGTTAGCTATCAGATTCTTGCCTCTATGAAAACCTAGGAGAAAGGGGAAAGGAAAATGAAGGATCAAACATGGAACAGAAAAGCAAGAAAAGTATGGCAGGACAAGGTTTATCAAATGGAGATAGCCCGAGCTGCTGAGAGCCGTAAAAGTCCGTGGAAACAGTGACTCTTCTCTGCCGATGTAGCCAAAAGGCAGGCGGAGTACGGCAGTAATGTCTGGAAGTGAGAAGCTATCTTCTCTATTAGAAAAATTTATAGAGCAATTTAAAGATTTTATGATTACTCATCCTTTATTGCTGCCGCTGTTTCTCTTTTGCCAGCCATGAATGGCATGATGCGGTGATTATCCTTTGGTGGTGGTTTTAAACGCTATTATGGGCGTGATTCAGGAAGCAAAGGCAGAGGAGGCTATCGATGCCTTAAAGGAAATGGCTTCTCCGGATGCTGAGGTTCGTCGAAACGTCACGTGGAAACCATCAAGTCCCATGAGCTGGTGCCCGGGGATATCGTACTTTTTGGAAGCAGGAGATATCGTTCCTGCGTGATATGCGTCTCTTGAAGCCAACTCCTGAAGGTAGAGGAGGCTGCTCTCACCGGAGAATCCGTTCCCGTGGATAAGGACATTGCCCCCTATTACTTTAGAGGATGCGGGAATCGGCGACCGAAAAACATGGTTTACTCCGCACCAATGTAACCTAATGCGTCGCCGTAGCTGTGGTAACCGCCATCGGTATGGATACGGAGGTAGGGCATATCGCTCAATATGCTGCCCATGCGGAAAAGACCAAGACCCTTTGCAAAGGATCGTAATCGTTTGGGAAAAGAGCTTAACCATTATGATTTTGGCCATTGCCGCAGTAACCTTTGTTGTGGGACTGCTTCGGGGAAGAGCCATTACCGATATGCTCCTGGTATCCATTTCCTTGGCGGTAGCCGCTATTCCTGAGGGCTTACCTGCCATTTCCACCATCATCCTCTCTTTGGGAACCCGTTCCATGGCGGAGAGAAAGGCACTGGTTCGTACTCTTCGGCGGTGGAGACTCTGGGAGGTACCCAGGTGATCTGCTCCGATAAAACCGGAACTCTAACCCTGAACCAGATGACCATTGAGAAAGTGTATTTTGACGGAAAGTCTCAGGATCGCAGCGTGGAAATTCCTGTAGATAATCCCCTCCTTCGCAGTCTTGTTTTGGCAAATGACACCAAGCTGGATGCAGAGGGAAAGCTGATTAGCGATCCTACTGGAAACCGCTATGGTACAGTTTGCTTTAGATCAACATTTTTCCTCTTCAGGAAAAATGAGAGCAAGTACCCTCGTGTGCAGGAGCTGCCCTTTGATTCAAGCAGAAAGCTGATGAGTACCTTCCACCCCATGGGCGGGGAATTCTCCTTTACCAAGGGTGCACCTGACCAGCTTTACAGCGTTGCAGTCATATCGTGGAAAATGGAGAAGTTCGCCCTTAACGGAGGAGGACAGAAAAGCCATCTCTCCGAAAAATACCAAAATGGCAAGGAGGCGCTTGTGTCCTGGCAGCTGCTATCAGATTTGTAATGCCGTGCCGGACTCTCCCGTTCCGGAGGAAGTGGAGCAAAACCCGATTTTTGCCGGTCTTGTGGGCATGATTGACCCGGGAGCGTAAGGAGGCGGCGGCAGCGATTTCCGTAGCCAAGGGCGCCGGCGTTCGTACCGTAATGATTACCGGCGACCATGCGGAAACCGCCCAGGCTAGTGCCGAGCGTTTAGGCATTCTTCCTATGGGAGAGGATAACTCGTTGCCATGTTTTAACCGGTGCTGAGCTGGAAATGATGTCCGATGAGGAGCTGGAAAAGAAGGTTCCGGAGTTTCCGTTTACGCCAGAGTTTCTCCGGAGCATAAGGTTCGAATCGTGAGAGCTTGGCAGAAGAACAGCAAGATTGTTTCCATGACCGTGACGGAGTAATGATGCTCCCGCCTAAAGCAGGCGGATATCGGCGTAGGTATGGGAATCACCGAACGGAAGTTTCAAGGGCGTCTGACATGGTACGCTGGCAGACGATAACTTTGAAACCATTGTGGTAGCTATTGAAGAAGGGAAGAAAGGTTCTTCCAATATCTGCACAAAGGCGGTACGTACCTGCTTTCCGCAAACTTCGGAGAGTGATTACCCTCTTTGTGGCAACACTCTTTAGGCTGTACCATTTTCACAGCTGGTACATATCCTTTGGATTAACTTTGGTAACGGACGTTTTCCGGCTATCGCTTTTTAGGAAATGGAAAAAGGCTGAGCCGGATGTCATGCAGAGAAAGCCCAGAGAAAAGAGCTCCAGCTTCCTCTCCAACGGTGTACTGGAAAGTATTCTTTACCAAGGTGTTTTGGAAGGTGGACTGACTCTGTTCATCTATTGGATGGCAGGACAGTATTTCCACGAGGAAAATCTTTCTGAGACCATGGCCTTTGCCACTCTGGGACTTTTACAGCTCTTCCATGCCTTTAATGTAAAAATCCGTTTTTCCGTTCTCTTTTTCAATGGAAATCCTTTGGACAATATTTACTTAAACGGTGCAGCACTGCTTTCCGCCTTCCTGCTTTTAGGCGTAATCGTTACTCCGGGAATCAATCAATTCTTCGATGTGACTCCTCCAAGCCTCGCTCAATGGGCTATGGTTTTCGGTGTTTCCGTTAGTATTATTATGTTTGTGGAGATTGCTAAGGCAATCTTTAGAACAGTACGAAAGGAAAGGTAAACGACCAAAATTCATGAAAAACTCCCTCTTCCGATATGATTTTTTATACCGGAAGGGGAGTTTTTTGATGGTTAACAACAGTCTAAGGAATACTATCTTCCTTAATGATAGGTTTTCAAGAAATCCACATTCTTCTTCTCTATCTCGGACATTTGGGGATAGATAGAATCCATCTGAGGATTTCGATATGTGATGGAGCTATACCAAGATCGCCGCTCAAAAAAATTAGTTAATTCCTGATCTTTGAACTGATAGCCATGTCTTGCATACATCTCATTTACAATCATTTGGGCAACGGTTTCTTTTGTCCCGGGAATAAGGAACTGGGATACTGAGCCATCAATACATCCATATCTTGTTTCGTAATCAGTCGACCGGCACTGTAGGGACAGAGGTATTCTGCATCCATGGCCTGTAGTCTATCCTGTCCTGATGGCGGTGTTATCGGTACGGGGGCTGTAGGAGCTGTAGGAACCGCCGTGTCTCTGCCACCTGGCTTTCACTCTCCGCAATACTCTGTCGGAGTCGCAAAGGGCTTTGACTTTCCGCAAGTGATTCTTCAGTCGAAACCGGATACCTGATAGGTCATAGTCTTCTAGCGGGGTGGATTCCGCATTTCTCAAAAATAGTAGGAGGATCTTTCCTTTAAGCTGAGTTTTTAACATTGTCTCCATTTTTCAAATCTGATTGGGCTCAATCTTAAAGTCTTCTTCCTGAAAGCTTTTCCGGAAGAGATTTTAGGGGTAACGTGTCCCTTTCCATTCGATCCTCCGCCTTAATCTCCATTTTTCCGGAAAAATATCCTCTTCCTCAGTTTTTCCATCGGTATGGCTTTCACTTTTTGTCATTATATTTTTAACTTACAATTGACATAACTGGAAATCTCTTTGTCGTCTACTAGACCATTGGTAAGCAATCTGCTCTCCATTTTTCAATTCCTCTTCCTTATCCAGGCTTGCGGAAAGATGGTTCTTAGATAGGCAACAGGGAATCGTATTTTCTGGCAATCCCTCTTCCTTTTGCTAACTCTCGTGAAGAAAGTTTTTACCATAGTCTTTTTCCAGAGCTCCCAGTTCTCCGCCTCTGCCTTTGGCATAACCGCTTTAGTCCGTGAATCCACTCTAAATAGCCGTCTAAGGGAACGGAAGTTTTGGAAAGATATTCGGGTATGCCCATACCCTCCGGCTCCAGTAGGAGTATAAGAAATAATGAATAATGAGAAGAATCGAAATCTTTTCCTTCCCGGAGCGTCCTCTTCCTGTAGCATCTGCCACCGAGCAAGGTCTTCCTGAAAAGCATCTCGCCTTACGAACGAGTCTTCCTGAAAAGCATCTCGCCTCATGGACTGCAAACTGGGGACGGGCGCTTCCTTGATAGACCTCTTCCTGCTGTACCACCTCGGAAGAAGGGACTTCCTTTAGGGAAGGTTGCGGAAAGCGCAGCTCCTCCAGTGGCTCCTCTTCCTCCATTCTTTCTCCGCAACGTCCGCAAAATACAGCGTCATCATCATTTTTAAAACCGCATTTTCTACAAAACATCCTACACTCCTTTGGTCTTCCAGTTTATTGATATATGTTTCGTTTACGAGTAAAGATTACTTTTTCGCTAATACCGGTCTATTTCCACTTCGCCGAACTGATTCATTTCCACTTCGTCGAGACGGATTCATATCTACTATGCCGATACTGATCCATTTCCGCTTTATCCATAAATCTTATCTGGATCCCTCTGCAAAATGATCTTCAGAAATCTCCTTCTCGTACATAAGAAATACTATATACACGGAAGAATTCATCCCCATCCGGAACCGGATCGTCCCAGGTACACTACATAGAGCCGAGCATCATCCAGCAATACTCTATTCCATGCATGTCTTCCGGTGCCGGCTCCTCCGCTGGCGATACCGGACACCATCTCGGACTGAATGCCTAAAACATACATAAAATAGTCAAAGGTTTCTGCATAGCCGTTACATACTCCGGTTCCGTTCAGCATGATTCCTTCTATATGATAGGATTCCTGTGGAATAGTATCCCGCTCATAATTTAGGTGGTCATATTCCGTGTTGCTGCATATCCAATCATGAACAGCCTTAATCTTCTCTCTATCGGTCATGGAATCATTGGTGATTCTTGCGGCAACATCAAAGATCTTGTTCTTTGCCTCCGTCTCCCGATCCTGATAGGGGCGCCCTGAAAGCCTTTCTGTTTTCATCATAACCAAATTCATAATAATGATTGGTCAGTGCCTCCGGATCATTGCCCAAAACCGCTGCCACATCCGGATTATCTCTCGCATATCTTTCTGTATCCAGGTTAAAGCCGTCATGGTAAAGGCTATAGATTTCCTGCCTTTCCGGTCTTTTATTAAGGAGGTGCCCTAAGCGTCCTTCTTTTTTTCCGCTAAGGCTATAATGGCTGTAAAGCTGATCCCGTTATAAACGAGGCCTGATATATAGTCCGATTCTCATCTGTATGCCGATATGTAGTCCAGTTGACTTATCGTTAAACCATATGCTAACTGCTCGCCGGGAGAGCGGAAACTCAGAAAAGCAACAGGCACATTCCCTCCTGAATACTCATCATATTCTCTCCTCTACCCCAGTCCCATTGTCCTCGGAAAACTACTCGTCATCAAAGTCCCAGAAAAATCTTCGGTATAAGTTCTTCGACGTTCTACACCTTCCGCTGGCCTCGCCGCCTTTGCC
>BNJS01002781.1_pt1 | contig 114698 bp, 246 predicted proteins | sample 8540461 | NCBI WGS metagenome assembly BNJS01 (sample SAMD00202454, study PRJDB9452) | human saliva metagenome | isolation source: human saliva | place: Japan | reverse complement strand
CATTTCAAAACATTTGTTGTTACACTAATAGAAGATGAAATAGAAAGAGGAGTCACATGAAGTTATTATTTGTTGGAGACGTTGTTGGAGCTCCAGGTCGTCAAGCAATTGAAGATTATTTACCAAAATTAAAGAAAAAATATAAACCTCAAGTAACGATTGTCAATGGGGAAAATGCTGCGAATGGAAAGGGCATTACGGAGAAAAATTTATAAACAATTATTACAGGCTGGTGCAGATGTTGTGACATTAGGTAATCATGCTTTTGATAATCGTGATATTTTTGAATTTATTGATGATGCAAAGAAGATGGTTCGTCCAGCGAATTATCCAGCAGGAGTTCCAGGGCAAGGGATGGTATTTGTAAAGTGTAATCAAGTGGAAGTTTGTGTGATTAACTTACAAGGTCGTGTCTTTATGAATCCATTAGATGATCCATTTCAAGTGATTCAGTCACTCATTGAAACAGCTCGTAAGAGAACGCCCATTATTTTTGTGGATTTTTCATGCGGAAGTAACTAGTGAAAAGCAAGCAATGGGTTGGTTTTTAGATGGAAAAAGCAACCGCCGTGATTGGAACGCATACTCATGTACAAACGAACGATGCCCGTATTTTACCACAGGAACGGCTAGTGATGTGTGATGTTGGTATGACTGGCCCTTATAATGGAATTTTAGGAATGGAAAGAGAAGCGATTATTGGTAAATTTTTAAACCAATTACCAACACGATTCGAAGTGTCTGATCCTGATGAGATTCAATTATCCGCTTGTTTTATTGAATGTGATGATGCAACTGGAAAAGTGAAGAAAAATTTTACCTATTAAAATTTCACCAGATCAACCATTTATGGAATAGTAAAGGAGAAAAAATTTTACGAATGCCTCAAAAAAACGAAGAGAACGCCCATGATGGAACAATATTTTTCAATTAAGGAACAATATCCGGATTGTTTATTGTTTTATCGTTTGGGAGATTTTTATGAATTATTTTATGATGATGCGCTAGAAGCTGCTCGTCTATTAGAAATTACATTAACATGTCGAAATAAAAATGCAGAAGATCCAATTCTGATGTGTGGAGTTCCTCATCATTCTGCTAAAGAATATATTCGAACATTAATTGAATATGGAAAGAAAGTTGCCATTTGTGAGCAATTAGAAGACCCTAAATTTACTAAAGGAATGGTCAAAAGAGATGTTGTTCAAGTTTTAACACCGGGAACGTATACGGAATATTCTCAACAACATGCCAATAATTATTTAGTAGCATTTAAAACCATTGGCGCAAGATTCTTATGCTTTAGGCTATGTCGATGTTGCGACAGGGGAATTAAAAGGGACCCGTGTCCAATCAATGGAAGAAGTGCGTAGTGAATGTCTCGAGTTTAAAAACGAGAGAATTAGTCAAAGTAGGAGATTTTTTTCTTCGGAAGCATTAGAAGAAATGTGTCTGTATTTTTGATATTTTACCATCTACCTTACCAACTGAAGACATTCAAAAAGGAAGTTTTGATGCGTTACTAGAAAATATCGAACAGGAAGATGTTTATGAAGTGCTGGAAGGTTTATTATCTTATTTAGCGAAAAACTCAAAAGAAAAGTTTTACTCACCTTCAAAAAGGCGAGTTATTATGAGCGAGATTTTTTTACTTATTCATGAATTATGAAGCGAAAAAGAAACTTAGAGTTAACGAGTACGATTCGTACACAGCAAAAACAAGGTTCACTTTATTGGTTCTTAGATGAAACTCAAAACAGCGATGGGTGGTCGTTTATTAAAAACAATGGATTGAAAAACCATTAGTTCTTCAAACAGATATTGAAGAACGACATGATTTAGTAGAAAGCTTGACACAACATTATTTTTGAACGGATAGATTTTATTGAAGCGTTAAAAGGTGTATATGATTTAGAGCGAATTGTTGGGAAAGTTTCATTTGGAACTGCTAATGCGAGAGATTTATTACAATTAAAACAAACATTAGCAAAAGTTCCAGTATTTAGAGCGATTGCAGATAGTTTGAATTATCCGAAATGGCAAAAGTTAAAACAACAATTACATGCCATTCCAGAATTATACGAGCGTATTGAAAGAGCCATTGATGAAGATGCACCAGTATCTTTATCAGATGGGAATCTTATTAAAAAAGGCTATCATGAAAAAAACTAGACCTTTACCGTGAAACGATGGCACATGGGAAAGAATGGATTGCTCAATTACAACAAACAGAGCGAGAAGCTACTGGAATCAAGTCCTTAAAAATTAGTTATAATAAAGTGTTTGGGTATTATATCGAAGTGACAAAAGCAAATCTTTCTCAATTAGATGATAGTCGTTATGAACGAAAACAAACATTGAGTAATGCTGAACGTTTTATTACACCTGAATTAAAAGAAAAAGAAGCGTTGATTTTAGAAGCTGAGGAGAAATCAAGTTTACTAGAATATGAATTATTTGTGGCTGTTCGTGAAGAAGTGAAAAAAATTATACGGAGCAATTACAAGAATTAGCAAAAGCAGTTGCTACGATTGATGTACTACAGTCGTTCAGTACGGTCAGTGAAGCGTATCAATTAACAAGACCTACGATTTCATTAATGGATCGTTCTTTAGAAATTATCGATGGCCGTCACCCAGTTGTTGAAAAAGTGATGGGACGTTCTAGCTATGTCCCTAATTCGATTCAAATGTCGACAGAAGACCATATTTTATTAATTACAGGACCAAATATGTCGGGAAAAATCAACGTATATGAGACAGTTGGCTCTATGTGTGATTCTATCTCAAATTGGTTGCTTTGTTCCAGCGACAACTGCAAAAATTCCAATTTTTACAAAAATCTTTACACGAATTGGAGCGGCAGATGATTTAATTTCTGGTCAAAGTACCTTCATGGTAGAAATGATGGAAACCAATACAGCATTACGTCAAGCTGATCCAACAAGTTTATTATTATTTGATGAAATCGGAAGAGGAACAGCTACGTATGATGGGATGGCTCTTGCTCATGCCATTATTGGATACATTCATGAACATTTAAATGCGAAAGTCCTTTTCTCAACTCATTATCATGAATTAACAGCTTTAAGTGATACGTATGAAGATTTAAAAAATGTCCATGTCGGAGCCATTGAAAAAGATGGCGAAGTGGTCTTCCTTCATAAAAATTATGGAAGGTCCCGCAGACAAGAGTTACGGAATTCATGTCGCTAAATTAGCTGGATTACCGTCATCATTATTAAGTCATGCGGAAAATATTTTAACGATTTTAGAAAAACAATTCGCAAGCGAATCTTCAAGAAGATGCTCCAGTGAAAAAGGCTGAAGTAGAAATTGTAGAAAGTGGTGCTACAGTTGAAGTTCCACGTGTCGAATCAGAACAATTGGATTTATTTACAAGTAATCTCGACCAAGAAGTATTAGAGGAGATAAAAATCTGTTCGAGTGATGAATTTAACGCCACTTCAAGCGTTACAATTTATCGACCAATGGCAAACAAGACTGAAAGGGTGAGTCTATGGGGAAAAATTAAAGAATTAAGTGCTTTATTAACCAATCAGATAGCAGCAGGGGAAGTGATTGAACGACCGTCATCTGTTGTGAAAGAATTATTGGAAAATGCAGTAGATGCTGGCAGTACAAGAATTGTCATTGAAATTGAAGAAGCAGGATTAAAAATTGATTCGAATCACCGATAATGGTTCAGGGATGAATCGTGAAGATGCCGTCTTATCGATTCGCCGTCATACGACGAGTAAAATTTATTCACCGGAACAATTATTTCGCATTAAAAACATTAGGATTCAGAGGAGAAGCTTTAGCAAGTATTACAGCAGTTTCAAAAAGTGACTGTAACGACTTCAACAGGAGAAGAAGTGGGAACTCAGTTAAAAGTGGAGTCAGGAACGATTGTCGAAGAAACACAAGTACCTCCATTAAAAAGGGACTACCATTGAAGTTTCAGATTTATTTTATAATACTCCTGCTCGTTTGAAATTTGTTCGCACCCTTCAAACGGAAATTGCTCATATTACAGATGTTGTCAGTAAAATTTCTCTGAGTCATCCAGAAATTTTCGATTATTTTAAGAAATGAAGGAAAATGAATTAATTAGAACTGCAGGTAATGGTGACTTACGTCAAGCGATTGCAGGTAATTTAGGGTCCTACTAATGCTCGTAAAATGTTAGCATTTAGTGGAGAAGATGATGATTTCAAAGTCAGTGGCTATACTTCCTTACCAGAATTAACAAGATCCAATCGAAATTATATTTCGATTTTTATTAACGGTCGTTCGATTCGTAATATTGCCATTTCTAAAAGCAATTGTGGCAGGGATATGGTTCTACTTTAATGGTGGGACGTTTTCCAATTACAGTGATTGATATTGAAATGGATTTCCAATTAGTAGATGTCAATGTACATCCAACAAAGCAAGAAGTGCGTATTAGTAAAGAAGTGGAGCTATCAGCCCTTATTCAAAAAGCGATTCATGAGTCGATTCAAGGGGTGCAACGAATTCCTGAATCATTAGAAGATTTACCATTTAAACGTAAATCAACGGAATCGACAACTGCTCGATCGGTAGTGGAACAAGAAACATTAAATTTTGACTTAAAAAGCTGTTCAGCCGTTCATCTCGAGTTGAAACTCCTAGCGAGTGGATACAAGAGGATGAGACTTCTTCATATACGAGTGAAGCGATAAGTTCTGAAGAGCTACCTTTAGAAACTGAAGAGAGTCTATTTGAGGGAGAGATTTCTGAAGAACTAACAGAGGAAATTCCAGTTCACATAACGACTCATAACAAAGAGGGCTGTAAAGATTGCCGAATAGATTTTCACCAAGAAAAAAAGCGAATTATTGGAAATTATCTCAAGATTTGGATAAAGAAAAATTTTTGAAACTGATTTTCCAGAATTACATTATTTTGGACAAATGCACGGGACATATTTATTTGCACAAAATGAAAAAGGGTTATACATGATTGACCAACATGCTGCTCAAGAACGGATTAAATATGAAATATTTAAAATTTCTATTGGAGAAGTAGCGCCAGTGAGTCAATCATTAATGATTCCGATTGTTATGGAATTTCCGAAAAAAAGAAGCGCTCAAATTACAAGAGTCGTTAGAAATGATTCGTGAATTTGGGAATTGAAATCGAACCATTTGGCACGCATACTTTTCAAATTCAATCCCATCCTAGTTGGATAAAACAGGGAAAGAAAGAGAAATTATCGAAGAGATTATTGATTTAGTTCTCTCGAATCAAAAAGTAACAGTGGCTCAATTAAGAAAAGCAACCGCCATTATGATGAGCTGTAAAGGTTCGATAAAGGCGAATCATCGTTTAACAACTCTCGAAGCGGAACAATTATTAGTGGATTTAGCAAAATGTAAAAAAATCCATATAATTGTCCTCATGGTAGAACCTGTATTAGTTCATTTAAGCAACAAAGATTTGGAAAAATTATTTAAACGAATTCAAGATCCACATCAATCAAAGTGGAAGTTTGAAGATTAGGAGGAAGAAAAAAATGTCAGAATTTTTCAAAAGAAGCATTAAAAACAACGATTAACAGAAATTCAATATGAAGTGACACAAAAATGAAGCGACAGAACGTCCTTTTTCAGGAGAATATGATGAATTTTTTTGAAGAAGGAATTTATGTAGATGTAGTGAGTGGTGAACCATTATTTAGTTCAAAAAGATAAATTTGATGCAGGTTGTGGATGGCCATCATTTTCAAGACCGATTCAAAAATACAACATTAACAGAAAAAGAAGACCATAAAATTAAATCGTGTTCGTACAGAAGTTCGTAGTCAAAAAGCGGATTCTCATTTAGGGCATGTATTCCCAGATGGGCCTGAAGAGTTAGGTGGATTACGTTATTGTATTAATTCTGCTGCATTAAGATTTATTCCAAAAGCAGATTTAGAAAAAGAAGGATATGGAGAATTTCTTCAATATTTTTTTAATGAGGGAGACTACGAAAGACTTCCAAATATAGTAGCAAAGGACGGCAGCAGCCCTGCGGTCTCATGCCTAAAATTTGAGCCTTGGTCTCAAATTTTCCTAAATAAAGAGAAAGAGAGTGAGAAAATGAGTCGTACTGTTCATACTGAATTGACAAATATGTGTATGATTTATGACCAAGAGGGTAATGTTTTAGTGCAAGAGAAAAAAATTTGAGTTATGCACAAGGATTAATTTTTCCCTGGAGGTCATGTTGAACCAATGGAATCGATTGTAGATTCGACTATTAGAGAAATTAAAGAAGAAACAGGTCTAACGATTAGTCAGCTAGAGTTTTGTGGAATTAAAGATTGGATTCGACCAGATGGAACACGTTATATTGTCTTTTTATATAAAACGAGTCATTACACTGGCGAACTTCGTTCTTCGTCTGAAGGAGATATGTTTTGGATTTCTTTAGAAGATTTGAAGAAGCGAGAACCATTGTGGCATTTGGATCAAATGTTAGACATCTTTGAACAAAAGGGACCTACTGAATTGTTTTTCAATTATGTGGATGAGGAGTATATTCCGGAATTGAAGTAGGACAGAATTTTTATTGGAAACTACGAAAGACTTCCTTTATAGTAGCAAAGGATGCAAGCAAACCCTTTGGGTTTCATTGCTAAATTTCGAGCCTAGGTCTCGAAATTTCCTAATAATAGTAGCCGAGTTTCGGCTACTATTATGCATGCTACTATGAGGAAGTCTTTCTCCGTTTTTCCGTAAATAAATAAGTGTACGTTTAAGATGAAGACTTCACATTGTATGAATACTACAGGTTAGATTTTTATAAAAAAATCCGTTTTAAAAATATTTTTTTAAAACTTTTTATCGTATTTATATAGTGAAGAAAAAATTAAGGAAAGTTCGATTTTTTTCTTCATGAAAAATAGAAAGGGTGTTATAATATGGAAGAACGGATTAAAAGATGCAAGGCCAATGATGGATTTGATGGCAAAGAAAGTGTTTAGTAATACAGAAATAACAGCACAGTTCATACGAGATATGCTTGATTTGCCTGTACAAACAGTTACCATACTAGATGGCTTTTACAAATACATGAACAACAATTTGAAGACTTTTTGACTTATATGACAAGCATCGATGTCTTAGCTGCTTTACAAGATGGAACTCAAATCATTATCGAAATTCAAGTAGCATTTCAAATTGACTTTATCAAGCGTTTATGGTTATATCTATGTGAACAAGTCTCTAAGAATTTAGATGTGTATAAAAAAGATGGTGTACAAACGCATAGATTAGCAGAAGAAATGCTTCCAGTGTATACAATTGCCATTACACAAAAAGATTTTTTTCGATGATGAAAGAATGATTCATTCGTTTAGTTTAAGAGACGATACTACGAGTGAAGAATTAAAAAGTACACTTTAAAGGAATTGACGAAAAGAGAAATCTTGTACGAATGGTATTTTTTTAGAATTGGAAAAAAATATCATAATACAGATATACAACACTATCGTAAAGTTCGATGGATTGAGTTTTTGGGAATAAACCTTATACACAAAAATCCTGAGACAATACTGAAACAAGCAGATCAAATCATTAACCCAGTCGGATGGACAAAGGAGGAGAAAGCCATGTTAGATGAAAGAATAAGATACCTTCAAGCATATTATGGGCATTTGGCGACTGTAGAATATCAAAAGGAAGAAGCTTTAAGACAAAGGATTAGAACAAGGATTACAGCAAGGTAGAATTGAAAACTATAGTAGATTTAATTAAAAATGGAATACTGACGAAGGAAGTAGGGGCAAAAACAATTAAACATTTCAGTCCCAACATTAGAATCCTATTTATAGTATCTGATTTACTATAACGTTTATACTGAAATAATTGACAAATGTTAGAGATTTTCTTATACTAAATGAGTATTGCCCAGTCAGATAAAAAGAATTTTAACAGTAGAGAGGTCTAGACGGTGAAAACGACCACAAAAATTTATGCTCCTGATTGGATTTTTGTAGAAATACAGACGCTTCCCGCGTTATCGGAATGAATGAGGATGAAATGCTGTTTCATTGTAAGCAAGGTGGTACCGCGTGGTAGACGCCCTTGTAACAATGGGGCAGTTTTTATTTTTTATAATAAACGAAAAGGATGGTAAACATGAAAAAATTATCTAGTAGCGAAATTCGTCAAATGTATCTTGATTTCTTCCAAGAGAAAGGACATAAGGTACATCCAAGTGCAAGTTTAATTCCTGTTAATGATCCAACATTATTATGGATCAACTCAGGGGTAGCTACGTTAAAAAATATTTTGATGGAACAGAAACTCCAGAAGTTCCAAGAATTACAAATGCTCAAAAAGAGTATTCGTACAAATGATATTGAAAATGTAGGTCACACTGCAAGACACCATACATTATTTGAAATGATGGGGAATTTCTCTATTGGTGATTATTTCAAAGAAGAAGTAATTCCATGGGCTTGGGAATTTTTAACTAGTGAAAAATGGTTAGCATTAGACCCAAATCGTTTATATGTAACGTATTATCCAAAAGATCCTGAAACAAAACAATTATGGATGGAAAAAGTGGGATTACCAGAAGACCATATTATTCCAGTAGAAGATAACTTCTGGGATATCGGTGCTGGACCATGTGGACCAGATACTGAGATTTTCTATGACCGCGGTGAAAAATATCAAACTTTAGCCGAAGATGATCCTGAAAACTATCCAGGAGGAGAAAACGAACGTTACTTAGAAATTTGGAACTTAGTATTCTCTCAATTTAACCATATGCCAGATGGAACATATCCTCCATTACCTCACAAAAACGTCGATACGGGGATGGGATTAGAGCGTGTAGTTTCTGTTATTCAAGATACTCCAACGAACTTTGAAACAGATTTATTTATGCCAATTATTCAACAATTAGAACAATTAAGTGCTGGTAAAAAAATATAATGCTTCAAAAGAGTTTAGATGTTTCATTTAAAGTTATTGCTGACCATATTCGTGCAGTAAGTTTTGCGATTGGTGATGGTGCATTACCTTCAAATGAAGGACGTGGATATATTATCCGTCGTTTAATTCGTCGTTCAGTGATGCATGGTCAACGTTTAGGAATTCAAGGTTCATTCTTAACGAAAATTAGTTCCAACGGTTGCAAGCATTATGCATAGTTATTATCCAGAAGTTACTGAAAAATATTGAATTTATTCAGAAAGTAATTGCAAATGAAGAAAAATCGTTTCCAAGAAACCATTCATGATGGACTTGCAATTTTAGAAACAGTATTTGCTGAAATGAAAGAGAAAAATCAAACAGTTTTATCAGGTGAAAAATGCTTTTTAAACTATATGATACTTATGGATTCCCTTATGAATTAACATTAGAATATGCTAGTGATAATGGTTATGAAGTGGATGAAGAAGGATTCCAAGCTGAAATGAAAGCACAAAAAGAACGTGCTCGTGCAGCTCGTAATACAGAAACTTCTATGAATGTTCAATCAGCTGTTTTACGTGATATTACTGTAGAAAGTTCATTTTGTTGGATATGATCGTACTACAGATAATGGAGTATTAAAAGCTATTGTATTTGAAGATGAATTAGTAGAATCAGCTTCAGAAGATACAAGAGTACAAGTTGTCTTTGATCAAACTCCATTCTATGCAGAAATGGGTGGTCAATTATCTGACCATGGTGTAATTAAAGATGAATCAGGTCAAGTAGTTGCAACTGTCGTTCAAGTGAAGAAAGCTCCAAATGGTCAACCTTTACATACGATTGATGTCGTTGATCCAATGCAATTAAACTCAACTTATGTATTAGAAGTAGATCAACAAGAACGTGCTAAATTAATTAAAAACCACACAGCAACTCACTTATTACACCAAGCATTAAAAGAAGTATTAGGAACGCATGCAAACCAAGCAGGTTCATTAGTAGCTCCAGGATACTTACGTTTTGACTTTAGCCACTTTGGACAAGTAACAGCTGAAGAATTAGCTGAAATGGAACGCATTGTAAATGAAAAAAATTTGGGCAGCTTTAGATGTAGTGACTATTGAAACTACATTAGAAGAAGCGAAAAAAATTAGGAGCGATGGCTTTTATTCGGTGAAAAAAATATGGTAATAAAGTTCGTATGGTAAACATTGCAAACTGGTCGATTGAATTATGTGGTGGGGTTCACGTTTCAAATACTCAAGAAATCGGTCTGTTCAAAAATTATTTCTGAATCTGGTATTGGTGCAGGGAGTTCGTCGTATTGAAGCTGTAACTAGTCAAGAAGCTTTTTGAGTTATTAGCAAAACATGAATTGTTATTAAAACAAATTGCAAGTGATGTTAAAAGCGGTACAATTAGATAGTACTCCAGAACGAGTTTCTCATTTACAACAAGAATTAAAAAGAAGCTCAACATGAAATTTCAGCTCTAAAAGCAAAATTAATGAAATCTGAAGTAGCAGACTTATTCGAATCTGTTTCTACAGCAGGAAACTATTCATTTATTACAGTTCACTTACCAAATAAAGATATGAATGAATTACGTCAATTAGCGGATACTTGGAGACAAAAAGCAGCAAGTGATGTATTTGTAGTTGCCACAAATGAAGGTGAAAAAGCGAATTTATTAGCTGCAGTTTCTAAAGATGCGAATGAAAAAGGAGTTAAAGCAGGAGATATTATCAAAGCCATTGCTTCACATATCCAAGGTGGCGGTGGTGGCCGTCCAGATATGGCTCAAGCCGGTGGTAAAAAAATCCAGCAGGAATTCCAGCTGCGTTAAAAAGCAGTAGAAGAATTCTTAACTCAAGCTTAATCACTAAATCGAAATGGAGTAGGATGTAATCCATTCTACTTCATTTTTTTTAAGGAAAGTTTAATCTCTATCGAATTGATTGTAGTTTTATGAAAAAATCTAGTAGAATGAAGATACAAAGAAATGAGGTGTTAATATGAGTTCAATGGATGAAACAGTTCTATTTAACTTTCATGATAAAAAAATGAAAAAAACAGTACAAGAGACACTAACAATTGTTTATGATGCATTAAACGAAAAAGGTTATAGTGCAGTGAATCAAATTGTTGGGTACTTATTATCTGGCGATCCAGCTTATATTCCTCGACATCGTGATGCTAGAAATCTAGTAAGACGTCACGAGCGTGATGAAATTATCGAAGAATTAATCCGCCATTATATTCGTTCGACTGGTAGAGATTGTTAATGAGAGTAATGGGATTAGATGTCGGCAGTAAAACGGTTGGAGTTGCGATTAGTGACCCATTAGGTTGGACTGCTCAAGGTGTTGAAACGATTGCGATTAATGAAGCTGCAAGTGAATTTGGTTTTAACCGTGTGGTGGAATTGGTTAAAGAATACGAAGTTGAAAAGATTGTTATTGGTATGCCAAAAAACTATGAACAATACAGCTGGACCAAGAGCAGAAGCTTCACAAAAATATGGTAGAAGTTTAGAAAAGCGATTAGAAATTCCAATCGTTTTTCACGATGAACGGTTAACAACGATGCAAGCAGAAAGAATGCTTGTTGAGGAGGCGAATATTTCTCGTAAAAAGAGAAAAGAAGTCATTGATAAGTTAGCAGCCGTCATCATTTTACAAAATTATTTAGATTTAAATATTAAATAGAAAAGAGGAAACGTAATGACAGAACATACACATGAACATGATGGACATGAACATATTACAATTATTGATGAAGAGGGAAATGAAGTCTTACACGAGGTTTTATTTACTTTCGATTCAGAAGATTTTGGTAAATCATATGTTTTAGTTTACCCAGCAGGAATTCCAGAAGGAGAAGAAGTTGAACTTCAAGCATTTTCTTATGTTGAAGCTGAAGATGGTACTGAAGGAGACTTACTTCCTATCGAAACTGAAGAAGAATGGGATATGATTGAGGAAGTTTTTAAATACTTTCTTAGATGAAGAAGAAGAATAATGATTTGAGAAGACGCCTAATAGATGCTATTTGGTGTCTTCTTTCCTTATATAGAGAATTAGACTTTCCTGAAGTAGCAAGGACGCCAGCAGCTTTGCAAGCAAATCTCATGGCTAAAAATCGAGCCGAGGTCTCGATTTTTCCAGTAAATGTAGCTATTTTAGCTACATTTACTTCTGCTACAGCGTCAAGTCTATTTTGTTTCGTTGTTAGAATTTGTAACATAATTGTATAACTCCTAGTCTTCAAATGTTATAGGAATTCATGTATAATGACAACGAAGTTAAAAGGAGGCGGATTATGTCAAAAAGAGATCGTTTTAGTAGGGGATTTCTTCATGAAAAATGATGAATTAAGAGCAATTCGGAAAAAAAGAATCGAAAAATTACCCGAAATATTGTTAGATTTTTTTGCAATTTTATTAACTATCATCGTTCTTGGTGGTGGAGCTTATGGATATTATTATGTGTCTAGCTCATTAAAAACCTGTCGATATGAAACAAACTCAATCCATTGAAGTGGAAATTCCAACAGGCTCTTCTGTGAAGCAAATTGCTAAAAATATTAGAAGAAAATAAACTCATTCGTAATGCAAAAAAATTTTTAATTTTTTTATATTAAATTTAAAAAATGTAGCAGGTTTTAAAGCAGGATTTTACCAATTATCTCCATCAATGACATTGGATCAAATTCTAGTGCAATTAGCAGATGGGGGAAAGATAAATCTTCAAATGTTGCAAAAAGTTGTTGTACGTGAAGGTGAAACTTTAACTGGAATTGCTGAAGAAATTGAAAAATCAACGAAATATTCTAAAGATGATTTTATGAATAAAGTGCAAGAGCAAGCTTTTTATTGATCAGTTAATACAAAAAAATTCCCTCAATTATTTAAAGATGCTCAAAAAAAGCGAAAAAAATGTTCGTTATTTCTTAGAAGGTTATTTATATCCTGCTACTTATGATGCAGATGAAACAAAGACTTTACAAATGATTATTGAAGAAAATGGTTGCTAAAAACAGATAGTATTTTATCTAAAATATTATGCGAAAAATCTCTCAAGGTGATTATAATGTTCATGAAATTTTAACAATGGCTTCTTTACTTGAAAAAGAAGGGTATAAATTAGAAGATCGCCAAAAAAATTGCCAGTGTTTTCTATAATCGCCTGCAAAAAAATATGATGTTACAAACAGATATTTCAGTTCTTTATGCACTAGGGGAACATAAAGAAGTTGTCACATTAAAAAGATTTAGAAGTAAATTCTCCATATAATTTATATAGAAATAGAGGGATGGGTCCTGGACCGTTTAATAGTCCAAGTGAAGAAGCAATTTTAGCAGCTATTGATCCAGCTCAAACAGATTATGAATATTTCGTAGCGGATATTCAAACAAAAGAAGTTTATTTTGCAAAAAAACATATGATGAACACTTAGTATTAAAAAGCCAAATACGTTGATAAGGAGTAATTTATGAAAAAGAAGCTGATTGTTATTGGAGTGACTGGTGGTTCAGGTAGTGGTAAAACTACTGTTAGTAGAAAGATTTTGGATCATTTTCCAGAATTAAGCATTGTAAAAATTGACCAAGATTTCTATTATAAAGACCAAAGTGATATGCCCTTTTGAAGAACGATTAAAAACGAATTATGACCATCCGTTTGCATTTGATACAGATTTATTAATTGAACATATGAATAAATTAATTAATTTTGAATCGATTGATGAACCCGTGTACGATTATGAAAAATCATACGAGAAGTGATCGAACGATTCATCAAGAACCAAAAAGATGTCATTCTAATTGAAGGAATTTTTAATTTTTAGAAGATGAACGTTTACGGAATTTAATGGATATTAAAGTGTATGTCGATACAGATGATGATATTCGTATTATTCGACGTATTAAACGAGATATGGTTGAACGTGGTAGAACATTGATTCGATTATTCATCAATATATTACAGTCGTAAAAACCAATGTATCATCAATTTATTGAACCGACCAAGAAATTTGCGGATATTATTATACCTGAAGGTGGATCAAAATGCAGTTGCCATTGATTTAATGACAACAAAAATTGCCTCTATTTTTAAGTGATTTAGCATAAAAAGAAATTTAGAAATAATACTTGCAATCTTCTTCATAAAATGGTATGGTTTTTACCACTGTCAAAACAGTAAAAATGGAAAAGAGGAGAAGCCAAATGACTGAGAAATTATATCCAATGACGCTTGAAGGAAAAGCAAAATTAGAAGCTGAATTGGAAGAATTAAAAAGTAGTTAAACGTAAAGAAATCGTTGAGCGTATTAAAATTGCTCGTAGTTATGGCGACTTATCTGAAAATTCAGAGTACGAATCAGCTAAAGATGAACAAGCCTTTTGTTGAAGGAAGAATTACAACTCTTGAAAAAAATGATTCGTTTTGCTGAAATTATCGATGATAATAATGTCGAAAAAGATGTCGTTTCATTAGGACGTAAAATTACTTTTATTGAATTACCAGATGGTGAAGAAGAGTCTTATACAATCGTTGGTAGTGCAGAAGCAAATCCAATCGAAGGAAAAAAATTTCAAATGATTCTCCAATTGCTAAAAGGAATCATTGGTAAGAAATTAAATGACGAAGTTGTTATCCAAAACTCCTGGTGGAGATATGAAGGTAAAAAAATTACTAAAATTGAATCTGTATAAGAAATCTTTTGTGGACTGTAAGAGAATAAACTCTTACAGTTTTTTTGTTTGAGTAAAAATGTGAACTGTTTATTGAAATGTGTTATAATTGTCTTAGAATATTAGAGAAAAAGGTGAGAGATACTTGAGAAATTTTTCAAAAATTTTTGGGAATTATATTTTTATTGTGTTTCATGGGAATGATGAAACCAATTGCTGCAGAAACTGTAGATATCGTTGAATTAACAAAAAAACGCTGGTTATGAAGTGAACCCAGATGATAAACCAAAAGCATCTATTGTAGTAGATGCGTCTACCGGTAGAATTTTATGGCAAGATCATATTGATGAACAACGTGATCCTGCTAGTATCAGTAAAGTTATGACAGTGTATTTAGTGATGGAAGCAATTGCTAAAGGAGACTTATCTCTTACTCAGAAAGTAACCGCAACAAAAAGAGGATCAAGCTATTTCAAATATTTATGCGATTAGTAATAATAAAAATTGTAGAAGGGGTAGAATACCCAATTGAAGAATTAATCAAAATGACACTTGTACCTTCTTCAAATGCTGCAACACTCATGTTAGCGAATGCGATTACGAATGATTCTGCAAAATTTATTGAAATAATGAATGCAAAAGCCAAAGAATTAGGTATGAACCGCACAAAGTTTAATAATGCTTCAGGTGCTGTAGCGGAGTTATTCCAAGGTTATTATCAACCAGAAGGCTATGACGCTTCAAAGCCAAACCAAACAACTGCTCGAGATTTAGCGATATTAGCGATGGAATTAATGAATCGATATCCACAGGTTTTACAATATACCAATTCAGCTGTTGTTAAAACGATGGAAGGACTCCATATGAAGAAAAAAATTTGATACATATAATTATTCACTTCCAGGTGCTAAATATGGAATGGAAGGAGTCAATGGACTAAAGACAGGATCAAGTGGTTATGGAGCATTTAACTATATTGCTACTTATGAAAAAAAGATAAGATGAAACTGGTGGAAGTAGTTCTTGGAGTCGGGAATTGGTCAAACCAAGATGGAGAATTTATTCGCCATACATTTGGAAATGCGATTTTTGAACTATGTATTAGAACATTTTTCATATCAAACAATTTTACCAGCAGGAGAACATGATTTTTGATGGTCATAAAATTACAACGAATCAATCTCTTGAGATGATTATTGAAAAAAGGTAAAACGCCAGAATGGAAAGTAGAAAAATAAAAAAATAAATCTCACTTTAAAAGGGGATTTCTAAAAGAAAAAATCAAACATTGCCGAGTGTAGAGGTTGTCGCAGAAAGTGGTTTTGCTGATTTACCAAAAGAACCTGAGAAAAAGACAGCAAACGCTTCAAGTATATATAATTCAAAAACGCTTTTGCTTTTTGCGGTAATTATTGGTGGATCACTGTTATTATTATTAGTTTTAATCGGAGAACATCGAGCTAAAAAAGAGAAGAAAAGAAAAAAAGAATAAAACGGAAAAAAATCTGATTAAAATATGATAAAAAAATATCTGTACTACTAGACTTTGAATCTGTTTTATGACAGAATACATTCGAGGGTGCTATAGCTCAGTAGGAGAGAGCAAACGTTTCCTAAACGTTAGGTCGGGGGTTCAAATCCCTCTAGCATCGTTTTTTTATATGTTTTTATATATTTGTTTGTCTTTAAAAACATTGATTTAACAAAGTTTTTGTTTGTTCGAAAACAAGCGTGTTCCTAATTCACGGAACAATTGCAAAAGATATAGTGAAGGGATAATTTTAAAAAGGATTATTTGAATGGAATGATAAAACAGTCTGAATATGGAATGATGAAGTGACACTTTATGATTCACAAATCTAATGGTATAGGTGATAGCAATGTATGCAATGAATCGTCAATTAAAAATCATTGAATTTGTTTATAGATATGTTAGAAAAAGGGCATCGAATTGAATTTGAAATTGGAGAACAAAAAAATATTTAAGTTATCGAAATGAAAATGCATTTCTGTTGAATAATATTAAGAAGAAAAGAATTTATTTTTGATTCCATTATTGAATTAATTGAATCAGAAGTAATCGGTATACCAATTTGCAAATGCTGGAAAAAGAATTAAAGTGATTTCCATGTATTAAGTGCTATATATATTAAAAAGTAAGTTTATAGATGACTTTTCAAAATAGCGAGGATCAGTAAGCTATTTTGAAAAGTTTTTTGAATATTTAACAATTCTTAAAAATTTAGTATTGATATTTAGAAATAGTAGGTGTAAACTGATTTTTAGTTCATAAAAAACATAAAGAGGTGATTACATGAACGTTCAAGAATTGGATATTCTGAACGCAATTCGAATGAATCCGATGATGAATCAACGAGAAATCGCACATCAATCAGGATATTCGTTAGGATTAGTCAATCGTGTAGTAAAAAAGAATTACAAGATAACAAATGGATAACAGCAAATGGAGAACTAAGTGAAATGGCTGTTAACTTTATTAAGGAGAATCAACCAAAGAGAGCAGTTATTTTAGCGGCGGGATTTGGAATGCGAATGGTTCCGATTAATACGGAAATTCCTAAAGGATTATTAGAAGTAAGAGGAGAAGTCTTAATTGAAAGAATGATTCGCCATCTCCATGAAGTTGGGATTAGAGATATTCAAGTAGTAGTTGGCTTTATGAAGGAAAGATATGAATATTTAATCGATGAATTTAATGTTCAATTAGTTGTTAATTCTGAATATCAAGTGAAAAAAATAACTTACATTCATTAAGTAAGGTAAAAAACTCCATTAGATAAAAACGTATATTATTCCATGCGATATTTGGTCAGAAGAAAAATCCATTTAGTGATTTTTGAACCGTATTCGTGGTATATGGTTACTGACGAAATGTCTGTTGAAAGTACAGTTCGTGTGAATCGTAAACGAGAATTAGTCGTGGTAGATGAAGATGATGAAGGAAATCAAATGATTGGTCTTTGTTATTTAGCTGGAAATGAAGCGAAAATTGTTCAAGAAAAATTACAAGAAGTTTCTAAGAAGCCTTCCTATGACCATGAATTTTGGGAATGTATTTTACAAGAGAAAAAATAAATGGATTATTCCTTCTAAAGTAGTAAATTCAAAACAACTGATTGAGATTAATACGTATGAACAATTGAGAGAAATTGATGGGAATTCTGCGAACTTACAAACAGATGCGATTTCAATTATTCAAGAATGTTTTACTGTTGATGTAGATGAAATTAAAAAAATATTACTGTTTTGAAAAAAAGGAATGACGAATCGTTCATTCTTATTCGAGTGTCGAAATCAAAAAAATATTATGCGAATTCCTGGTGAGGGAACAGATCATTTAATTAATCGAAAAAGAAGAAGCCGCTGTTTATCAAGCTTTAGAGAATCGACAAATTTGTGATAATGTTTTATATATGAATCCGGATAATGGATATAAAATTACAGCTTATTTAGAAGATGCAACAAATTGTGATGCTGAAAATTGGAATGAAGTAGAAGCTTGTATAACAAAAACTAAGAGAATTCCATGAATTAAACTTAACAGTAGGTCATCGTTTTGATATTTTTTTGGGCAAATTGATTTTTATGAAAGTTTATGGAATGGAGAAAAATCTTATTTTAAAGATTACGAAAATACAAAAAGCAGCTATTTTTTTGAATTAAAAGAAATGGATTGATACATTAGAGAAGAAAGAGACTCTTGTTCATATTGATGCCGTTCCAGATAACTTCTTGTTTTACAAAAGATGGTATTCGAATTATTGACTGGGAATACGCGGGAATGCAAGATCCCCATGTTGATATTGCGATGTTTAGTATTTACTCTCTGTATTCAAAAAGAACAAGTAGATCATTTAATTGATTTATACTTCAAAGGAGAAGTTTCTTCAATTATTCGTACGAAAAATTTATGCGTATATTGCAAGTGCTGGATTATTATGGAGTAATTGGTGCGAATATAAACGAAGTTTAGGAATTGATTTTGGAGAATATTCATTATGTCAGTATCGTTATGCAAAAGAATATTCTAAATTAGTACTATCTTTATTAAAGGAACTGTGAAAAGAGGGAAAAAGATGACAAATACAATTAAAAGGGCTATTTTAATGGCTGCCGGTCAAGGAACTAGAATGAGACCTATTACAACTCATACGCCAAAAACCTCTTGTAAAGGTCAATGGGATACGTATGATTGACACTGTGATTCAAGCGTTACATAAAAAAATGGGATTCATGAAATTTATGTAGTAGTTGGATATTTAAAAGAACAATTTTATCCATTAGAACAAGAATATCCAGGATTAAAAATTATCGAGAATCCATATTATGACACGTGTAATAATATTTCGTCTTTGTATGTAGCAAGAGAATATTTAGAAGATGTCGTTATATTAGATAGTGATCAATTGATTTATAATCCGGAAATTCTTCATGCTGATTTTACCCATTCAGGGTATAACTGTGTATGGTCACAGGGACATACCGATGAATGGTTAATGACAGTCAATGAACAGGGAAAAAGTCATTCATTGTTCACGTACTGGTGGAGAAAAAGGATGGCAATTATATAGTATTTCTCGTTGGAATAAAGAAGATGGGCAACGTTTAGCACGTCATTTAGAACAAGAATTTGATGAGAAACAAAATCGTCAAATATATTGGGATGATGTAGCAATGTTTTGTTATCCAGAAGAATATGAATTAGGAATTTATCCAATGGAAAAAAACAGATATTATTGAAATTGACAATTTAGAAGAATTATTAGAGCTAGATTCAAGTTATCAAGATAACTTGAAAGAAAGAGGGGAAATTTTAAAATGCAAAAAAAGATTACATCAAGAAATAGACTGGATATCGACCATTGTTCCATTATTAGAGTATTATTATTAGGAGTATTATTTTTAGTAATTCCAGAACAATCTTCACTTATTTTAGGGGGATTCGTACTTGGCTAGGAGATCAATTTAGTATTTATTATGCGCTTTTAGGAGTTGGTGTTTTTAGTTGTAGTATGTATGTCGCTTTTTTTCAAAAATATGGTTCTATTGTTTTAGGTAAAAGAAGAAAAAAACCTGAATATACATCTTTCCAATGGGGAGTGATGATTTTTTTACTTCTACAATGGCGGCAGATATTTTGTTCTATTCTCTATGTGAGTGGGCGTTATATGCCAATGAAGATTATGTCGCTCAATTAGGAGGCATTCAAAGATGGGCTCCTACATTCCCATTATTCCACTGGGGACCAATTGTTTGGGGATTTTATATTATGTTAGCTGCGGCATTTGGTTTTTATGTTACATGTACGTAAAGTTGAAAAACAAAAATTCTCTGAAGCTTGTCGTCCTATTTTAAAAGATAAAGTAGACGGATGGATGGGGAAAGTTATTGACTTAATTGCCATTTTTGGCCTTAATTGCGGGAACTGCAACAACATTCTCATTAGCAACTCCTTTATTATCAGCAGCAATGGGTCATGTTTTTGGCTTTGAAAATTCAACTGGTGCAACGATTGTTATTTTATTAGTTATTGCTTTAGTTTACACTTCAACAGTATTATTAGGGATGGAAGCTGTCTCTAAATTAGCAACTTATTGTTCATATTTATTCTTTGCTTTACTAGCATATTTCTTATTTGCTGGTGGAGAGACGGTTTATATTTTAGAAACTGGTTTTAGCTCAATTGGGAACTTAGCTCAAAAACTTTATTGGATTATCTACTTGGTTAGATCCATTACGTGAAACTTCATTCCCACAAAAATGGACAATTTATTATTGGGCTTATTGGATGGTTTGGTGTGTGGCAACTCCTTTCTTCATTGGAAGTATTAGTAAAGGACGTACGATTAAACAAACTATTTTAGGAGCTTATTCTTGGGGAATCGCTGGAACATTTACTTCATTTATCATTTTAGGAAACTATGGTTTAGCACAACAATTGAAACATGGTTTAGATGTTTCAAGTGGATTATTAGTGGATAATCCTGATTATGCTGGTATCATTTTGAAAATTTTTGATACGATGCCTTTAAGTCAATTAGGGTTGATTTTATTAGCTGTTACAATGGTTGCTTTTTATGCGACAACATTTGATGCATTGACTTTAGTCATTTCTGCATATTCATATAAGACATTAGAAGATACACATGATTCTGATAAACGTGTTCGTATGTTCTGGGCAGTAGTGTTTATTATTTTACCGATTGCATTAATTTTCTCAGAAAATTCAATGTATAATTTACAATCTGTTGCGATTATTGCAGCATTCCCAATTGGATTAATTATTATTTTGATTGTGGCAAGCTTCTTAAAAAGATTTGAAAGCTTACGAAAAAAAGAAGTAAAATAAGATATTTGAATAGACTTTCTTTAACATAGTAGCATTAGGACGCCAGCAAACCTTCGGTTTTCATGGCTAAAATTCGAGCCTTAGGTCTCGACTTTATCTGTAATATAAGCCGAAAGTTCGGCTTATATTACTCATGCTACTATAGTGAAGTCTATTCTTTTTTTGCGTTCTAAATATAAGACGTTCAAGAAAAATACTTTTTCTATATTGCTTTGGGAATGCTTTTTTTATTTTGGCTTTTTATGATTTCTGTGTTAGAATAGGAATGCTAAATAAGTAAAGGAGGGAAAGCGATGACAAATGATTTATCTACTATTATTCAAGCTATTGTGACGGATGAAAATGATAAAGCGTATTTTGTTCAAAAAAACAAGGTGAAACGTATCGTGTTTCAAAAAAATCCTGATGTAACATTATCCATTGGAGATGTCGTAACAGGCTTTGTATATGAAAAATAGTGATCGTAAGAAAATCATGACCCTTGATATTCCAGAAGTAACCAATGAAACTTATGGATGGGCGACAGTTACACAAGTGAGAAAAGATTTAGGTGTATTTGTATCTATTGGATTACCGGATAAAGATATGGTCGTTTCATTAGATGAGTTACCAAATTTAAAAAGAATTATGGCCGAAGAAAAAAATAATCGATTATATGTAACTTTAATTAAGGATAAGAAAAAAATCGTACATGGGCAACTATGGGCGATGGAACAGAATTAAAAAGCAAAATCAATTCGAGCAAATCATACATCGAAAAAAATAAAGATGTATCTGCAACTGTAACGAATGTAAAATTAGTAGGGACATTCTTAATGACAGAAGAAGGATATCGATGCTTCTTACATCCAAGTGAACGATTATATGAACCAACCCTTGGTGAATTAGTTACTGTTCGTGTGATTGGAGTTCGTCCAGATGGTGTATTAAATGTATCTATGAGACCTAGAGCATATGAAGCAATTGGAGATGATGCAGAAATGATTTTAACAATGTTAAGAAATCGTCCAACACATACATTGCCATATTGGGATAAAAACAGATCCAACGATTATTAAAGAAATTTTTTTGGAATTAGTAAAGGACAATTCAAACGTGCGATTGGTTCTTTATTAAAAAGCGAAAAAAATTACACAATCAGAAGGATTTATTCAATTAATAGAAGAAAAAAATAAGCGTTAGAATGGGAGGATAGGACTGTGTTAACAATGGAAGGCATTAAAAAAAGAAATTGCAGGAAGAAGGGTTTAAATTAACGCCCCAAAGGCAAGCAACAGTTGCAATTTTATTAGAAAAAGAAGATGATCACCTTAGTGCTGAAGCTATTTACATGCTTGTTAAACGGAAATATCCTGATATTGGATTGGCAACGGTTTATCGTACTTTAGAAATTTTAACCGATTTAAATATTACTTATCGAGTTGTTTTCGATGATGGATTAGCTCGTTTTGACTTAAAAACGAGATGGATCCAATCGTTTCCATCATCATCTACTATGTAATAAATGTGGGAATATCGAAGAAATTCATGAAAAATTTATTAGGTGAAGTAGAGAAAGTAGTTGAAGAACGATTTCATTTCAAAGTAGAAGATCATCGTTTAACGTTCCATGGTATTTGTCAAAAAAATGTAGAGAAGGTGAAACTCATGCAACGTAATTTGGATTATTTTTGTGGATTCATTAGCAATTCAAGGATTATCTCAAAAATACAGTGATGAGTTATCAAAGAGATTTAATGAAATTTTTACCAATTTTTTTGAAAGAACATCAGATTCGAGATTGGAAAGAAGTCGATTATTCTCTGATTGTTTTATTTTTTTACAATTTTTAAAACAGGATGGCTATGCGACAAGTTCTACGAGTAGAATGATTAGTTGCTTAAAAAAAGTTCTTTAAATTTTTTTACAACAGGAACAATTGGTGGAAATAAATCCAGTACAACCCCTGAAAGTTCCTAAAACGAGTAAGACGTTGCCAAAAGCTCTAACGGTTGATGAAGTGACTCAAGTATTAAATTCCTGTGATACTTCAACCGTATTAGGATTAAGAGATAAAAGCTATGTTAGAACTCCTTTATGCAACCGGAATGCGTGTTAGTGAGTTAATTACTTTAAAACTTAGTGACTTGCATTTAGAATTAGGATTTCTTCAAACAATTGGTAAAGGAAATAAACAAAGAATTATTCCAATTGGGCAAGCTGCCACTAATTGGGTTCAGCATTATTTAACTTATGCAAGAGTAGTGTTAGAGCAGGAATCAAATCCAGTGGAATATTTATTTTTAAATCATCGTGGAAAATGGATTTACAAGACAAGGTTTTTTTGGAAAAAAATTTAAAGAAAATTGTTCAAGAAGCAGGCGTTCATAAAGAAGTAAGTCCCCCATACATTGCGCCATTCATTTTGCAACGCATATTTTAGAGGCAGGGGCTGATTTGAGAATTGTGCAAGAATTATTAGGACATAGCGATATTAGTACGACTCAAATTTATACGCATTTAACAAATGAACGTATGAAGGAAATTTATCAACAAGCACACCCTCGTGCGAAAAAAATAAAATTTATACTAGAAAGAAGAATGTCAGATGAAATTTAAAAAGAATTCACGTAATTGTAATGGACTCAGTAGGGATTGGAGAAGCACCAGATGCTGCTGCATTTAATGATGCAGGTTCTCATACATTAGGACATATTTCAGAACGAGTTGGTTTAAATGTTCCAAATATGCAAGTATATGGATTAGGAAATATTGCTTCATTAAAAAAACTGTACCGCCAGTTGAAAAATCCAAAAAGGAAGCTATACTAAATTAGAAGAAGTTTCTGTAGGGAAAGATACAATGACAGGTCACTGGGAATTAATGGGATTAAATATTAAAAACACCATTTAGAGTATTCCCTGATGGATTCCCTCAAGATTTATTAGACAAAAATTACAGAGTTTTCAGGAAGAAACATTGTTTGTAATAAAACCATATAGTGGAACAGCTGTTATTGATGATTTTTGGGAAACATCAAATGGAAACAGGCGATTTAATCGTTTATACAAGTGCTGACCCAGTATTACAAATTGCAGCTCATGAAGAAATAATTCCATTAGAAGAATTATATCGTATTTGTGAATATACAAGAGAAATTACTAAAGATGATCCATATATGATTGGCCGTATTATTGCTCGTCCATATGTAGGAACTCCTGGTAACTTCCAACGTACTTCAAAACCGTCATGACTATGCATTAAGTCCATTTGGTCAAAACAACATTAGATTTCTTAAAAAGAAAAAAAGGGTTTGATGTTATTGCAATTGGTAAAATTAATGACATCTTCAACGGTCAAGGAATTACTGAATTTGTTCGTACGAAAAACAATATGGATGGTGTCGATAAATTCGTAGATATCTTGAAAAAAAGATTTCACTGGAATGAGTTTCTTAAACTTAGTAGACTTCGATGCTGCTTATGGACACCGTAGAGATACTGTTGGATATGGGAATGCATTAGAAGAATTCGATGCACGTATTCCAGAAATTGTAGAGTATATGCATGAAGACGACTTATTAATTATTACAGCTGACCATGGTAATGACCCAACATTCCCAGGAACTGACCATACTCGTGAGTATATTCCAGTTTTAGCGATTAGCAAATCTCTTCAGCATCCAACACGTTTAACTCAAGGACATTTCTCAGATATTGCTGAAACAATTTCTGAAAAACTTTGGCGTATCTTCAACAGGAAACGGCCAAAGTTTCTTAAGTGAATTACAATAATAAATTGTGGAAATTCAATGAGTTCCATTGTTGGATTTCCACTTCTTTTTTAAATCATCTAAAAAGAGAGAGGAAAGAGTAGCATGGCTTTATATGATCAATTATTAGAAACAAAAACAATTTTTTTACAAAGTAATGGAGTTCAAAATATTGATTTTGGATTAATTTTAGGGTCTGGATTAGGAGAATTAGCAACTGAAGTTGAAAAATCCAGTTATCTTCGACTACAAAGATATTCCAAACTTCCCAGTATCTACAGTAGTAGGTCACGCAGGGCGTTTAGTATACGGTGAATTATCTGGTAAGAAAGTTTTAATTATGGATGGACGTTTCCATTTTTTTATGAAGGATATTCAATGGAAACTGTTACGTTCCCAATTCGTTTAATGAAATTATTAGAAGTAGAAACAATGATTGTGACAAATTCAGCTGGAGGAAGTAATCCAACTTTCAAACCTGGTGACTTAATGTTAATTACAGATCATATTAATATTACAGGAACTAATCCATTAATTGGAGTAAATGATGATCGCTTTGGACCTCGTTTCCCTGATATGTCACATGCTTATCATGTCTATGGACAAGAAGTTGTTCGTAAAGCAGCTAAAGAAGTTGGAGTTCAATTACAAGAAGGAGTTTATACAGGATTATCTGGCCCAACTTATGAAACACCAGCGGAAGTTCGTATGGTACAAGTATTAGGTGGAGATGCAGTTGGTATGTCAACGGTTCCGGAAGTCATTATTGCAAACCATTCAGGAATTAAAGTGATCGGTATTTCTTGTATTACAAACTTAGCAGCAGGATTACAAGCAAACTTAAATCATGAGGAAGTTGTAGAAACAACTCAACGTGTAAAAGAATCATTCAAAGGTTTAGTTCGTAAAGTTATTGAAATTTATTAATTAGAATAGGAGTAGAGAAAGTGGATGCGTTAACGCTACGAATTGGGGAATTTGAAGGCCCAATGGATTTGTTATTACATTTAATTAAAGAGATGAAAATTGATATTTATAACATTCCAATGGTGGAATTAACGCATCAATATTTATCCTATATTCATTCCATGCAAGAAATGGAATTAGAAGTAGCTAGCGAGTATTTATTAATGGCAGCAACTTTATTAGAGATTAAAGCGAGAATGCTTTTTACCGAAACCAAAAAGTGGAAATTGATGAAGTTGAGGTAGAAGAAGATCCTAGGGATGAGTTAGTTGAAAAAAATTAATGGAATATAAGCAATTCCAAGAAGGTGCTAAAAAATTAGAAGAGCTTTCTTTTTCAAAGAGGCATGCATTATGGAAAAAGAAGCTAGTGATTTATCTGCACTTCAAGAAATTATTCCATTACAAGAAGGTCAAGTAACGACTCAAGATTTATGGAATGCATTAAAGAAAAATCGCAAGAAGAAATCTTGATAAAATGCCTCTACAAGCAAATATTCAACATGAAACACATACAGTAGAGGAAATGATGGATTCAATTTTAACAAAAAAATTCAAGAAAAATCCTCAAAAAAAGTATTCGATTTGATAAATGTTTTCCTTCCTTTCATCGTCATGCCATTGTTACAACATTTTTGGCGATGTTACAATTAGTAAGGGAGCATAAAAATTCGTTTGGTACAACATGTTCCTTATGAAGATATTGTTTTAGAAACTTGCGATAAAGGTGGTACATTTAGTGAATAATTATTTAGCAGCAACTCAAGCTTTATTATTTGTAGCAGGAGATGATGGCTTAACACTAGAAGAAATTAGTTATGTCGTTGGTATTGATAAAACGGCAGTTCGTCAATTATTGGAAGAATTAATGGAACAATTAAAAAGATGAAACAAGTGGTTTAGAATTGATTTTAACGGCTCAACGTTATAAATTTGTGACGAAAGCATCGTTAAAACCCTATCTTGAAAAATATGCTGTTTCTCCATTTTTCTTCTCAATTATCTAGTGCAGCTCTTGAAACATTGGCGATTATTGCATATAAACAACCAATCACAAGATTAGAAGTTGAAAGTATTCGTGGAGTTCAATGTAGTGGAGCGATTCAAAAATTATTGTTAAGAGATTTAATTGAAGAAGCGGGTCGAATGGATAGTCCAGGTCGTCCAAAATTATATCGTACGACTACTTATTTTATGGATTATTTCGGATTAGAAACATTAGATCAATTGCCAGATGTTGAATCATTACTAGAATTAAATCAAGAAGAAAGTAAGCAATTATTTAAAAAAATAATGAAGACTTGTTTGCAGAATTAGAACAAATGCATCAAGATGAAGAAACCATTTCGTAAGGGAAGAAGGAGTATCTAGTGGAAAGATTACAAAAAGTTATGGCGCATGCCGGAATTGCATCTCGTAGAAAAATGCGAAGCCTTTATTGAAGAAGGTCGTGTCAAAAGTAAATGGTACAGTTGTGAGAGAATTAGGATATAAAAGTATCTCAATCAGATAAAATTGAAGTAGATGGCATTCCGATTTATAAAGAAGAGCCTGTTTACTTTATGTTTTATAAACCAAAAATCTGTATTATCCAGTGTAACAGATGATAGAGGACGTACCGTTATTAGCGATTATTTTAAAGATGTTCCTCAACGTGTCTATCCGGTAGGAAGATTAGACTATGATACAACAGGATTGATTTTTATTAACGAATGATGGAGAATTTGCGAATTTAATGACGCATCCAAAAACATCATGTTGAAAAAGAAATATATTGCTAAAGTAAAAGGTGTTCCAACACCACGCCATATGAGACAATTAGAAAGAGGTATTTGGATTGATGGCAAGAAAACTTCTAAAAGCAGTTGCCAAAATTTTATCTGTTGATACTGAAAAAAATACAGGGATTGTTTCTTTAACGATTCACGAAGGTTGGAATCACCAAGTGAAGAAAAATGTTTGAAGCGGTAGAATTACCCGTTCAAAAAAATTAAAAACGTGAAGAATTCGGATTTTTAACATTAGAAAATTTAAGACCGGGAGATTATCGTGAACTTCGTGCTTTTGAAGTTCAAAAAAATTAGTTCGTTTAGCAAAAAAATGAGATTTAATTTAGGGTGAGATTTTTTTGAATTAACTATTTCGTAATTGTAGCCACTCACCGTTGGTGAGGATATAAATGATTCGGTTTGCGTAATATAGCCACTACTGTATTGGTGGGGTATAAGTAGTATAGTATGTAAATCCAATTTTTTTAAATAAAAGGGATTCGAAAAAAACAATACTAATAAAATAGATAAATATGGTATAATGACAAGAGTAAACCTCTTGTCTTTTTGAGGAATTTTTCACTGAAGTGAGGAACAATATGACGATTACAATTCAAACGACATCACAAGAAGAAACAATGAAAATAGGAGAATTATTAGCAAAAGGTGCCTTTTGCTAACAGTACAATCATTTTGTCTGGAGATTTAGGAGCTGGTAAAAACGACTTTTACAAAAAGGATTCGCTTTAGGATTAGACATTACACGTGTCATTAAAAGTCCAACCTATACTTTAATACGTGAGTATACAAAAGGTCGCTTGCCTTTATTTCATATGGATATGTATCGTATTGAAGAAAGTGGAGGCGCGAGTGAAATTGGTTTAGAGGAATATTTTTCATCGTGAAGGTGTTGTAATGGTTGAATGGGCAAATTTTTATCGAAGAAGAATTACCGATGAATCGATTAATTATTTCTATCGAACAAACTTCTCTCACTACTCGAAGCATTACACTTGATGCTATAGGAGAAGAATATGAAAAATGGTTAAATCAATTCGAGAGTTGGTGGATAAATGAAAGAGAAAGTTGAATTAGAAATTGAAGTTGTATCAGTAGAAGATGCGGAAGCCTTAATTGAATATACAAAAAAAGTTGGAAAAAGAAACGAATTTTTTTAAGTTTTTGGTGAAGAAGGATTAGAGTTAAGTATTCAACAAGAAGAGTTATATATTCAATCTGTTTTTAGAAAGTGATAATCAAATGATGCTACTTGCTAAATTAGGACAAGAAATTATTGCAGTTGCCTCAATTGGTGGAAATTCTAAAGAAAAAAATTCCAACATGTGGGTGAATTAGGTATTAGTATTTTAAAGGAATATTGGGGTCAAGGGCTAGGAAGTGCCTTAATGGAAGAATTGTTATCATGGGCAAAAGACTATTCACCTCTTGAAAAAAATTAAATTAGCAGTTGTTCAAGAAAAATGTTGCAGCGATTGCTTTATAAAAAAAGTTTGGATTTGAAGTAGTAGCGATTGAAGAAAAAAAGAAATGAAAGTAAATGGTCAATATTATGATGTTGTTCAAATGGCCTATTTTTTTAGAGAAGGAGTAATATATGAAAGTCGGAATTATTGCAGCGATGGAAGAGGAAAAACGTCTTCTATCTGAAGAAATGACAATTGAACAGGAAGTAAAAATTGCAGGATGGACATTTTTAGAAGGAAGTTTAAATGGTGTATCAATTGTATTAGTGCAATCTGGTATTGGTAAAGTAATGTCGAGTGTAACAGCTGCTTTATTAATTCATCATTTTAAAGTGACACTTGTTATTAATACAGGATCAGCGGGTGGCTTTTGGAACTGAAATGAATATTGGAGATATTGTTGTTGCTACTGAGTTAGCGTACAGTGATGCAGATGTAACAGCCTTTCAATATGAATATGGACAAATGCCAGGGATGCCTGTACGTTTCCAAGCTCAACTGATTGAAGATAACATCATTGAAGAAATTCAATCTGAATTGAATTTATCGGTGTATAAAGGATTAGTCGTTTCAGCAGATAGTTTTATTCACCGTGAAGATCAACGATTATTAATTTTAAAACATTTCCCAGATGTTTTAGCAACTGAAATGGAAGGAGCTTCTATTGCACAAGCGTGTTATGCATTACAAACTCCAGTCATTGTTGTCAGAGCAATCTCGGATATGCCACAAAAAGGGACATCAGCCGTTGATTTTTGATACATTTATTGTTGAAGCAGGTCGTAAATCAGCATTGATTGTTCATCAATTATTACATCATTTAAAAAGAAGATTAAGGATTAGGGGAGTTCTCGTGTTAAATATTGGAGTAGTTGGGATTGGTGCGATTGCACAAAAAAGCCTATTTACCAGTAATGCGTTCAATTGGTAATGTGAAATGGTATATGTGTACTAGAAATGTAGAAGTTTTACAACGAGAATCAAAAATTATTAGGGCGTTGTATTCCATGTAGTAGTGTAGAAGAATTATTACAGTTTGATTTAGATGGGGTCATGATTCATGTTTCAACATCGGCTCATGTTGAAGTTGCAAAGCAATTTTTAGAAAAAGGAATACCTGTTTATTTAGATAAACCGATTGCTCCTAGTTATGAAGAAACAGTTGAATTATATCGTTTAGCTAAAAGAAAACCAAACTTTCTTAACAGCTGGATTTAATCGACGTTTTGCTCCAAAAAGTAGTCGAATTAAAAAAATGTCCCTCATAAGAAGAGAATTATTACAGAAAAAAATTGTACGATTCCAAGTTTTGATAATCGTACACGTATTTTTTTGATGTGTTTATTCATCCTTTAGATACAGCATTATTTTTTTAATGGATGAAAAACCAAAACGTGGGTCATTTTATTATAAGAAAAAAATCATGGCGTTATTGAACAATGTACAATTTATTTAGAAAATGAGGAACAATCAGCCATTGTGATGATGAATACAGAATCTGGAGCTAATCTTGAAAAGAATTGAAGTTCAAGCTGAAACGGGTACTTTTTCATTACAAAAATTTAACAGACTTAACCATTTATCAAGGTGGAGAAGAAATTAAAGATCATTTTTCATCATGGGATTCAACTTTATATAAGAGAGGATTTGAAAGTATTGTTCATTCCTTTATTATTACTGTTCAAACACAGGGTGATAATCCAGTTACTCCTATTTCTAGTTTATTAAGTCATTTTATTTGTGAGAGATTAGCACATGCAAAAAGCATCTGAAGCTTTTTATCATTTGACGTAGAAACTGATGAATAGTATCATTAAAAAAAGATATTGCATAATAGGAGAGAATAAGATGAAAGATTGGTGGAAAGAGCAATTTTCAGAAGTAAAAGTATGTTTCCATGAACCTTTAAAAAAATATACTTTTTACTAAAAACAGGTGGGGAAGCTGAATGTTTAATTTTTCCCAAAAGATAAAACATGAAACTGCTAAAATTATTAAAAGCTTTACAAGAAAAAAACAAATTCCAATTACAGTATTAGGGAAATGCTAGCAATGTCATTGTTAGAGATGGTGGCATAAAAGGAGCGGTTATTTTTATTAAATGAAATGACTGCTATGAAAGTAATGGGGAATAAAAATTTTAGCAGAAGCTGGTGTGTCTTTAATTGAAGTGACAAAATGCGCATTAGAACATTCGTTAACAGGATTAGAATTCGCATGTGGTATTCCAGGAAGTGTTGGGGAGCCATGTATATGAATGCAGGTGCTTATGGCGGAGAAGTTTGCGAAGTTGTCGAATATGTCGATGTTGTGACTCGTACTGGTGAAATCAAACGTTTAACGAATGAAGAATTAAAGTTTTTATATCGTCATAGCGTCCTACAAGAAAGTGGAGATTTAGTGATTGATGTTTGCTTTAATCTAAGTTCAGGGGAAAAGGAATCGATTGAAGCTAAAATGGAAGAATTAACCCATTTACGTGAAAGTAAACAACCATTAGAATATCCTTCTTGTGGAAGTGTGTTTAAACGCCCGGAAGGTCATTTTACTGGAAAATTAATCCAAGATGCAGGACTTCAAGGGTTCCAAATTGGTGGTGCTCAAGTGTCTAAAAAACATGCAGGGTTTATTGTAAATATTGATCATGCAACAGCAACGGATTATTTAGCGGTGATTCAACATGTTCAAGAAGTTGTATTCGAACAATTCCAAGTAGCACTTGAACCAGAAGTAAAAATTATTGGTGAAGAGTCAAAAATAGAGGAGAAAAATGATGAAAGAAAATAAATTTATAAAAACTGGTCTTCTTCATATCGTTTCATTAATTGTTTTAGTTCTTAGTTATCACTATGTAGGAATTGCATTTCCTTTTTTTTGAAGGAGTGGAGATTAACTTCTTTTATATTTTACTAGCGATTGTGGCTGGTTTGGCAGGTTCATTATTTGCTGCAGTTGTTGGTGTTTCAACGATTATCATTGATTTGTTATTAGGGACGACAGAGCAATGGATTGCGATTGCGATTTCTGTAGGGATGCTTGGATATGTTTTTTTGGGTTAGGGCATTCGTCGTAAGTCATTTTTAGCGGGTACTTTTTCTCGTCATGATGCTTTGCGTTTTAATGTGATTCAAGTGGTTGCGAATGTGATTATTTTTTTGGTTTGATTTTACCGACGTTAGATGTCTTTTTCTATCAAGCTTCTACGGCAGTTGTTTTTTTATTAATGGTTGGATTTTTTTAGTATGATAAATTCAATTTTTGATTGCCATTTTCGCAACAGCTTTGTTTAAATTGATTGCAAATCGTGTGAAAGATAAAGCGTAAATATAACAAATAAAGAATACAAAAAAAGTTTCCTAATTAGCTAGGAGGCCAGCAGCTTCATGAGCGAATCTCATGGCTAAAAATTTGAGCCTGAGGTCTCAAATTTTTCCAATAGTGATAGAAATACTTCTCAGTATTTCTATCACTAAAAGCTAAAAAAAGCAACTTTTTGATAGGCTTTATTTTTAACGTTTTTGAAAATTTTGTAGCAAAAATGACAGAAATGGTGATAGCGTTTTTATCACTAAGACGTTTATGTCCTAGTTTAAGGAAAAAATATTATATTTTTAATTCCGTTAAAGAACATAACGTAAGAAAAACTAAATAACTACAATAAAGAAATAAAAAAATAATTTTTTTATAGCTGAGGTGATAGAATTGCTGAATAGCGATTTTATCACAAAGGAAAAAGTGAGACCGTGGTTCAAATTTTAACCAAGAGACCACAAGGTCTGCTGGCGTCTAGCTACATCAAAAATTATTTTTTTATTTCTTTTTCTACACTAAGAACTTTTTCCTTCAACATCTTGTTAAAAAAACTTATCATGGTAGTAAAATAAGCGTATACATAGATAAATAAAAGGGAAACTATCATGAATCGTTTGCAAAAAAATTTGTTTAGCTGTTATTTGGAATCTAGGAACTTTTGCCGGTTGCGTGCTAAGTTCATTTGATTATCGTTTTATAATCTTTTTCCTAATTACATTAATCACTACACCTCTTGTTATTAAGTTGTTAGAAAAAAATTTATTCAAAAAAATTTTTGTAGAATAAATTCAAAAATAATTTAATTGTCTTACCACATCAAACTTTAATTTCTATTTTTCCAAGATGAGTAAGAACAAACGTAAGAAAAATTAAATAACTACAATAAAGAAATAAAAAAATAATTTTTTTATAGCTAAGGTGATAGAATTGCTGAAAAGCGATTCTATCACAAAAGGAAAAATTTGAGACCGTGGCTCAAATTTTTAGCAATGAGACCGACAGGTCTGCTGGCGTCCTAGCTATACGAAAAATTATTTTTTTATTTCTTTATTCTACGTCAAAAACTTTTTACATTCAATGATTTTCTCTTGCTTATTGTTTAGAAATCGTGTTTTGAATAAAAGACAAGCAGATTTAATTTAGAAATGGAGGTCATTTCATGACAAAAAGAATTTAACAGTTTTACACTCGTAGAACAAAAAACCATTACCAGATATCCGTTGCGATTACTATTTATACAAACATGACAAAACAGGCGCTCAAGTCATGTATTTAAAAACAGACGATGACAATAAAGCATTCTCTATCGCATTCCGTACACCACCATATGACGACAACGGAATTGCGCACATTATCGAACACTCCGTATTAAACGGATCAAAAAAATACCCAACAAAAGAACCATTCGTAGAATTATTAAAAGGTTCTCTACAAACATTTTTTTAAACGCATGGACATTTTCTGATAAAACCATGTATCCAGTAGCTTCAAGAAATCAGAAAGATTTTGAGAATTTAATGGACGTATATTTAGATGCAGTATTTTATCCACATCTTTTATCAAATCCCACAAATTTTAATGCAAGAAGGATGGCATTATCATTTAGAAAATAAAGAAGATGAATTAACTTATAAAGGCGTTGTTTATAATGAAATGAAGGGAGCATTTTTCTCAACCAGAATCAGAATTAAATCGTCTAGTTGAACCAACATTATTCCCGGACACATTTTATAAACATGTTTCTGGAGGAATGCCAGCTTCAATTCCAACACTAACACAAGAAAAAAATTCACTGATTTCCATCAAACGTATTATCACCCAAGTAATGCTCGAGTAACTTTATATGAGAATTTAGATTTATCAAAAAGCAATGGAACAATTATCAGAATACTTTTGATGCTTTTGAAGCAAAAGGAAGTTCCATTTGTAGGATACCAACAAGAACCATTTACAAGTGTTAAAGAACTAACAAGTACGTATTCTGTTTCTAAAGGAGACTCAACTGAGAATAAAACATTGTTAGAATATGCTTGGGCTACAGGAACGAGTACTAATGGAGAAGAAGGAATTGCTTTAAGTATTTTAGATGAATTGCTATTAGGTAGTAATACCGCACCATTGAAGAAAAGCTTTATTAAAAGCGAATATTGGTAGTGATGTTATGGGTGGATATTCTGCTTATACGTATTCTCCAACATTTGAAGTTATTTTTAAAAGATACAGATGCTGATAAAAAGAACAATTTGTTCAAATTATTCAACAGGAATTACAACGTTTAGTGAAAGAAGGAATTTCTAGAAAAAGCGATTCAAGCTGCTTTAAATAAAACAGCATTCCGTTATAAAGAATTAACAGCTTTGGAAGGTAGTACACCAAAAGGTGTTATGTATGGAATAGAATGCTTTAACAAGTTGGTTATATGATGGAAGTCCATATGTATCATTTGAATACCAACAACATTTAGATGCCATTCAAGCTAAAGTTGAAGATGGATATTTTGAAAACATCATTCAAAAAAATATTTATTAGACAATACTCATGCTGCTATTATTACTTTAAAAACCAGAACCAGGTTTATTAGAAGAAAAAAAGAAGCAGAATTAGCTAAAAAAATTAGCAGAGTATAAAGCAAGTCTAAGTGAAGAAGAGTTAGATCAATTAGTCGAAACGACTCAAAAAAATTAATCGAAACGACAAGAATCTCCTGATAGACCAGAAGATTTAGCGAAAATTCCGATACTATCCATTGATGATATTCAAAAAGAAAGCAACTCAATATCCATTTAACAGTTGAAGAAGGAAAAGAAACACCGACTTTCTTACATTATGAAGACTTCACAGCAGGAATTTCATATGCGAAATATTTCTTCGACATGAGAGGAATTAAAAACAGAAGAAATTCCAGTAGCTGCTTTTGTCACTGAATTATTAGGTGAAATTAGTACAAAAACATTTTGCTGATGAAGATTTAAATACAGAGATGGATTTCTATACCGGTGGAATTTCAACAAATGCTTTTATCATGACAGAAGATGTTGCGAAAAAAATGTGTATTATCCATTCTTTACAGTATCAGGAAAAAGCTTTATCTCAATATTTACCAAAAATTAATTGAACTAGTGGAAGAAATTGTCTTCCGTTCAAACTTGGAAGATTATGATAAGATTAAAGAACTGTTATTAAATACAAAAAGCGAATTTAGAAATGCATATGAATTATGCTTCGCATACCATTGCAGTACGTCGATTAGAATCTTACTATTCAGAAGGATCAAAAATATGCTCAGGCATTAGAAGGTATTGATTACTATGATTATATTTCTGATTTAGTGAAACATTATGATGAGAGAAAAAGAAAGCTTTTAGTCAACAATTGATTGCTGTACTTCGTCAAATCTTAAATATTCATGGAGTGACTGCTACATTTGTCGGAAGTAAAGAGGATTTTGAACAATTTAAAAACTTTATCTCAATCGTTCTTCCAACACTTATCACAAGAAGTAGTGACACCACAACCATTTACAACTCCTGTTGAAGTATTGAATGAAGGATTTAAAACTGCTCAAGAAATTCAATATGTAGCAAAAAGGGTTACAATCAAACATTACTAGGTGTTCCATTTGAAGGATCAAATGCATTCTTACAAACAATTTTAGGGTTAGATTATTTATGGAATACCGTTCGTGTAAAAGGTGGAGCTTACGGTGGAATGAGTGTGATTGGTGGAAAAAGGTGAAGTAGCTGCTGTGTCATACCGTGATCCAAACTTAGTAGAAACGCTAAAAAAACTTATGATGGACAAGTACAATATTTAGAAAAATTACAATCCATCAAAAGAAGAATTTGAGAAAAATCTCATCGGAACATTTAGCAGTATTGATCGTCCACTTTCTGCAAATCAAAAAGGAAACATTGCCTTTACTCGTTACTTTTACTGATGTGACAAATGAACTTGTTCAAAAAAACTCGTGATGAAGTTTTAAATGTAACACCTGAAAAAGTTCGTTCATTTGCTCCAACAATGAAAAAAAGTATTAGATCAAAAATGCCTTTTGTAGTAGTGGGTAAATGATGTAAAAATTGAACAAAAATAAAGAAATTTTTCAAAAACAATTCGTTCATTATTCAATGACTAATTGATTTTGAGTTAAATTTCATTTATCGTTAAAAGAGGAATTTTCTACTTAGTAGAAGTTCCTCTTTTATGTTACATTTTTATAACGTTATAGTGTAGAATTTTAGGATTTTGTTTGAGTTTTTATGCGTTTTAATTATACAATGGCAAAGTGAGAGTTTAAGAAAAAGGAGATTTACAGTAAATGAAATTAAGAAATATCGCATTATCATTATCTGCGTTAGTATTATTCACTTTACCAACAGTAGGCGCTCAAAGAAGAAAAAAGTCTGCAAAGGTAAAGGATGGCAAACGATTAATGGACAACAATATTTTATAAAAGAAGATGGATCAAAAGCAACTTCTTCATGGATTGATCATTCTTATGTAGATAAAGACGGTAAAAAAAGTTGTTGGTTCTTTCATTTATGATGAAAACTTATAAGTCTTATTTTCTATTTGAAAAGCAGATGGAAATTACGCTGAAAAATCAATGGTTAGAAATCGGTGGCAAATGGTACTATTTCAAAGAATGGGGCTATATGGCTAAGAGTGAATGGAAAGGGAATTACTATTTAAATCCAAGTGGTGCCATGGCGAAAAAAAGAATGGATTTTACGATAATAAATATAATTCTTATTTCTATTTGAAAGCGGATGGAAAAATATGCTGATAAAGAATGGATTCAAGATGGAAATAAATGGTATTACCTACTATCAGGCGGTTATCTAGCAACTCGACAATGGGTCAGTGATTATTTTGTCAACGGTGAAGGAGCTATGATGGCAAAAGAATGGTTATTTGATCCAGAATATCAATGCGATGTTTCTATTTAAATGCTGATGGAAAATATGCACGTAGTCAATGGGCTCAAATTGATGGAAAATGGTATTACTTTCAAAGCGAATGGTGCTAGAGCAGAAAAAAAGAATGGGCAGGTAATTATTATTTAGGTGAATCCGGCGTAATGGCAACAGGAGTCGTAACAGTTGGAGATACGAAATATACTTTCTCAGATACTGGTGAAATTCAAAAGCAAGAGCGATTAGAATGGGGTTGGGTACAAAAAAATGGCCAACGTTATTTCTTAAATCGACGATCAAGAACAAGTGGGTGGAAGTGATGCGAAGAAAGTTATCGATGTCAGTGAACATAATGGAAAAATCCAAAACTGGAATAGTGTTATTCGTGAAAATGGCATTGATGGAGTAATTGTTCGCCTAGGTTATTATGCATATGATGAAGATAAACAATTAGCATATAATATTAAAGAATTAAACCGTCTAGGAATTCCTTATGGAGTATATTTATATACGTATGCAGAAAAATGAAACAGACGCAGAATTAGAAGCTAAACATACGATTAAATTAATGGAAAAAAATACCATATTCAACCAAGTTATCCAATTTATTATGATGTTGAAAATTGGGAATATGTAAATAAAAGCAAAAAGCTAGCTCCAAAAGATACAAACAAACATGGGTGAAAAATTGTGAAATAAATACATGGATACAATGCATAAAGCAGGGATATTCTAATGTAAGAATTTATAGTTATAGACATTTATTACAAACCCGTTTAAATCATCCAGATATTTTTAAAAATATGTGGACTGGGTTGCTGCATATACAGATGCATTAGATTGGAATAATCCATATTATTCAGGTTCTAAAGGTTGGCAATATACTTCAAGCGAATACTTAAAAAGGGATTAGCGGGTCGAGTAGACGTCAGCGTTTGGTATTAAAGAAAGGAAAGCCTAAACTACCGTCAGATGGTGGTCTAGGCTTTTTTTAGTGATGACAACAACGACATTGACCTGGTATACAAGTACAAGCTAGATGATCAGGAGCATTTAATTTCTTTTTCTTGTAATAATTTTCTGTAATTGATGAGTGTCCTGTTTTGTTAATTGAGCTTTTTGAATGAGGATTGATAATAATTCACCTTGTTTTTTTGACAAACATGACTTAATAACTCACTGCATTCTAAATCTAATAATTCTTCTTCTGTTAAAGTTGCGACATATTGATAAGGTCGTTTTGAAGTTGGGATAATAAATTCCTTTTTTTCAAACAGTCGATTGATAAGAGTTTTTAATTGTAGCAGCTTGCCAGTTGAAATTTGTAGATAATGCTTCAATGATAAAAGTACTTGTACATTTTGGGTTTGCCCAAATTACTCGAAGAACTTGTCTTTCTGATGCGCTAATTGTATGAGAAAGTGTCATTTTTCTTCTCCTTTCTTTGATATTTGATAAGTGTAAATCTGAAAAAAATCTCTTTGTCAATATATTGATAGAAAACTAAATTTTTATTACTATATTTTGTGTTCTTTTTTTATATGAAATACTAAATATAGAATTTTTTGGTTGATATAAGACTGGAAAGTAGATATAATAAAGAGGTATGAAATAGAGGAGTAAGTATGAAAGTAGTTTTTTTATCATTGACTGGGACAGACGAGAAGATTTGTTCAAAAATTAGAGTTTCCCAACTGTAGAAATTACACCACAAAATGTATTTCAAACAATGGATGAGCCTTATATTATTATAAGTCCTACTTATGATATGGAAGTATTTGAATATTTTCAAGATTTTATTGAAACAGGTAATAACCAAGCTTTATTAAAAAGGAGTAGCTGGTTCTGGAAATCGTAAATTTTAATACTTCCTTTTTGTCAAACAGCAAAAAATCATTTCTACTACTTATGATGTTCCACTATTGCATTGTTTTGAGTTTCATGGAACTCAAAAAGACGTAACTATAATAAAGGAAAAGGTGAGAGAACTTGGATAGTCCAAAAATTAATTAGTAAATCTCAAGAAGTAACATATTTTTTTCATTAAATAATGAATTGAACCGTCCGGTTGATGGGAAAATTCCTTTACATAAGGATAAAGAAGCAGTACGAGCATTCTTCTTAGAACATGTTAATCCAAACACGGTGTTTTTTTCTATACATTAGATGAAAAAGTTAGATTATTTAATTGAACATGATTATTTTAGAAGAAGACTTTTTAAATAAATATGACCGTGAATTTGTTAAAAAGCTTTAATGCAAAGAAATTTATAAGAAAAAAATTCCGTTTTCGTTCATTTATGTCAGCATTTAAGTTTTATAAGCAATATGCTTTTAAAAACAAATGATGGCGAACGTTATTTAGAACGCTTTTGAAGATCGTATTGTCTTTAATGCTTTATTTTTTTAGCAGATGGAGATGAACAATTAGCTAGAGACTTAGCTGAAGAGATGATTCATCAACGTTATCAACCAGCTACACCAACATTTTTTTAAATGCTGGAAGAAAAACGTCGTGGAGAATTAGTGTCTTGTTTCTTAATTCAAACAACGGATGATATGAATAGTATTGGTCGTACGATTAACTCTGCTTTACAACTTATCAAGAATTGGTGGGGGAGTTGGAGTAAGTTTATCAAACGTTCGTGCAGCTGGAGACCCAATTAAGAAAAATTGAAAAATGCTTCTAGTGGGAGTTGTTCCAATTATGAAAGTTATTAGAAGATAGTTTCAGTTATTCAAACCAATTAGGACAACGTAATGGTGCAGGAGCCGTTTATTTAAATGTTTTCCACCCAGATATCGTATCATTCTTGTCGACTAAAAAAAGAAAAATGCGGATGAAAAAAGATTCGTGTTAAAACATTATCATTAGGGCTAGTAGTTCCAGATAAGTTTTACGAGTTAATTAAGACATGATGATATGATGTATTTATTTAGTCCATATGATGTGGAACGTATTTATGGGGTTCCTTTCTCTTATGTCGATATTACAAAAAGAGTATGATAATATGGTGAATAATCCAGAAATTCGTAAATCAAAAATTACGTGCACGTGATTTAGAACAAGAAATTAGTAAATTACAACAAGAATCTGGTTATCCATATATCGTAAATATTGATACAGTGAACAAAAGCAAATCCAATTGATGGAAAAAAATCATTATGAGTAACTTATGTTCAGAAATTTTTACAAGTACAAAATCCTTCAGTGATTAATAATGCGCAAGAGTATGAAGTGCTTGGAACGGATATTAGTTGTAATTTAGGTTCTACAAATATTGTTAATTTAATGCAATCACCTGATTTTGAACGTTCAATTGAAGTAGCAGTTCGTGCATTAACATTTGTCACAGATCACTCAAGTATTGATGCAGTTCCAACTGTTAAAAAAATGGAAACCAAAAAGCTCATACAATTGGTTTAGGAGCAATGGGCTTACATACATTCTTTGCGTTAAATCAAATGGAATATGGTTCGCCTGAATCGATTGAAGTAACAGATTTATACTTCCGTCTATTGAATTTTCTATACATTAAAAGCAAGTCATAAAATTTCCAAAGAACGTGGCGAAACATTTGATGGCTTTGATAAATCAGCTTATGCATCAGGAACATATTTTGATGCTTATACAGAATCAGATGTAGAAATTAAATCTGAAAAAGTAAAAGAAATTTTTGCGAACTTACCAATTCCAACTGCGGAAGATTGGAAACAATTAAAAGCAGATGTAATGGCAGATGGACTATATCACCAAAATCGTCTAGCAATTGCTCCAACAGGCTCAATTAGCTATGTAAATGAAACAAGTGCAAGCTTACATCCAATTACTCGTTTAATTGAAGAACGTCAAGAGAAGAAAACGGGTAAAACTTACTATCCAGCTCCATTCTTATCAAATGAAACATTACCATATTATAAATCAGCATATGATATTGATATGCGTAAAGTCATTGATGTGTATGCTGCAGCTCAAAAAACATATTGACCAAGGAATGAGTTTAACTTTATTCATGCGTTCTGAATTACCAGAAGGATTATATGAATGGAAAAAAATGGACGTACAAGTAAAAATGACAACAAGAGATTTAAATATCTTGAGAAACTATGCTTGGAATAAAGGAATCAAATCGATTTATTATGTTCGTACATTTACAGAAAAATAATGATGAAATTGGAAGTAATGGTTGCGAAAGTTGTAGTATTTAATTCAAAAAAGGAGACTTATCATGAGTGAGAAACGATATTTTAATGAGATTTTGTCACAAAATGCCTCTGCACCAGTAGCTTATTATAAAGCAATCGACTGGAACCAAGTAGAAGATATGATCGACAAAATGACATGGGAAAAAGTTAACCGAGCAATTTTGGTTAGATACTCGTATTCCTGTTTCAAATGACTTAGATGACTGGAGAACTTTATCTCCAGCTGAGAAAGATGTTGTAGGGAAAGTATTTGGAGGATTGACTTTATTAGATACATTGCAATCTGAAGAAGGTGCGAGTCTGATGAAAGACTATGTTCGTACACAACATGAAGAAGCAGTATGGAATAATATTCAATTTATGGAATCTGTTCATGCAAAAGTTATTCAACGATTTTCAGTACTTTACATACAAAAAGCTGAAATCGAAGAAATTTTTTTGAGTGGACAAATAATAATGAGTTTTTACAATACAAAGCTCAAAAAAATTAATGAAATTTATCAAAGTAGAGATGCACTAAAAATGAAAGTAGCTTCAACGATGTTAGAAACATTTTTTTATTCTATAGTGGATTCTTTACACCATTGTATTATTTAGGAAATAATAAATTAGCCAATGTAGCGGAAATTATTAAATTAATTATTCGTGATGAATCTGTTCACGGAACTTATACAGGCTATAAATTCCAACAAGGATACAATGAATTACCACAAGAAGAACAAGAAACTCTTAAAATGTGGGTTTATCAATTATGTTTAGAATTGTATCAAAAATGAAGTGAAGTATACACAATCAATTTATGATCAAGTTGGTTGGACTGAAAAAGTAAAAAGTATTCATTCGATATAATGCGAATAAGGCTTTTACAAAAATTTAGGGTTTGATCCATTATTCCCAGATACAGCTGAAGATGTGGATCCCAATTGTGATGAATGGTATTTCAACAGGTACAAGTAACCATGACTTCTTCTCTCAAGTAGGGGAATGGTTATTTACTTGGAACAGTAGAAGCTATGGAAGATGACGATTATTCTAAATGGATGTAATCAAAATAAAGACTTTTATGCAGCGCATAAAAGTCTTTATTTGTGTTTAAATGGACAAGAATCAAGGTGATCATTGATGATGCCAGATGCCTGTAAAAATGAATAGAGAGTAGTCGGTCCGATAAACTTGAATCCCATTTTTTTAAATTCTTTACATAATTGTTCAGTTAGTGGAGTAGAAGATGGAACTTCTTCCATTCTTTCCCAATGATTGATGATGGGAGTGTGTTCAAATTTGCTCCATAAAAATTCATGAAAACTTCCGTATTGATTTTGTAGTTGCAAAATAATTTTCGCATTTTGAATAGTCGCTTCAATCTTTTGACGATGACGAATGATTTTAGGATTTTGTAGTAATGTTTCTACATCATCTTTTGTAAATTGACTAACTTTATGGATTTTCAAATTGTTCGAAAGGCTTCTCTGAAACCTTCTCGTTTTTTTCAAAATGGTCGACCAACTAAGTCCCGCTTGCATCACTTCTAAAGTCAAAATCTCAAATAGCTTTTGATCATCAAAACAAGGAACTCCCCATTCTTCATCATGATAGTTTTGATCGAGTTCAGAAATAGTTGCCCAAGCACAACGCATAAAATTTCCCTCCTTTAAGAATGAAAAAATTATATCACGATGAAGTGGTAAAAGCTAACAAATGATTGATATAACTTGACTTTTGAAGGAAAAAAATCAGTAATATTAATGCAGTAAATATGACGTAGAAAAATGAGACTTTAATTCTAGATATGTATAGAGAGAGCGGGCTAGGTGGAATCCGTTTGATAGAGAATTAATAGTGGCGCATTGGAGTCAATCAACAATGAAGCTTAGAGTTTTTCTAAGAAATTAGGGTGGAACTGCGATGAATCGTCCCTATGTATGCTTTTTTTAGTGTACATAGGGATTTTTTTATAGGGAAAAGGAGGAAAGACTTCGTTTTACAATAAGAGATTCTAGATGAATTTTATCCTGTCATAAAAAAATTATAGAAAGTAGGAATACTATGTCAAAAAAATTAACAGTACAAGAAATTATTTTAACATTACAAAAATTATTGGTCAAATCAAGGCTGTTTATTATTACAAGCTTATGATACTGAAAAAGGTGCTGGAACAATGAGTCCATATACTTTTTTTACGTGCGATTGGACCAGAACCATGGAATGCTGCTTATGTAGAACCATCTCGCCGTCCAGCTGATGGTCGTTATGGTGAAAAATCCAAACCGTTTATTCCAACATCACCAATTCCAAGTTGTGATGAAACCATCTCCTGAAAATATTCAAGAGTTATATATTGGAAGTTTAATTGCATTAGGAATTGACCCATTAGAACATGATATTCGTTTTCGTTGAAGATAACTGGGAAAAATCCATCATTAGGCTGTGCTGGTCTTGGATGGGAAGTATGGTTAGATGGAATGGAAGTCACTCAATTTACTTACTTCCAACAAGTAGGGGGATTAGAATGTCATCCAGTAACAAGTGAAATTACTTATGGATTTAGAACGTTTAGCTTCTTACATCCAAGAAGTAGAAAGTGTATATGATTTAGTGTGGACTGGCGATGTAAAAATATGGAGATATTTTCAAACAACCAGAATTTGAACATTCTAAATATGCATTTGAAGAAAGTAATCCTGAATTATTAATGCAATTATTTACTGAATATGAAAAAAAGAAGCAACAATCCTAATGGAAAAAGGTCTTGTTCACCCAGCTTATGACTGTGTATTAAAAATGCTCTCATGCCTTTAACTTAATGGATGCACGTGGCATTATTTCTGCGACAGATCGTGCAGGATTTTTAGGTCGTATTCGTAAAATGGCACGTACAATTGCTAAAAACATTCGTAGCTGAAAGAGAATCTTTAGGGATTCCCATTATTGAAAAGACTAATAGGATAGGCTAGTAACATTAGGAGGACAATTATGACAAAATCATTATTATTAGAAATTGGTTTAGAAGAATTACCAGCGCAATATGTTCGTACAAGTTCAGAACAATTAGCGACTCGTGTGGAAGACTTTTTTCAAACAAGAAAACTTAGCGTTTGAATCTGTAGAAGCTTTTGCAACACCAAGAAGATTAGCAGTTCGTGTAAATGGATTAGAAGAAGAGCAAGAAGACCGTGTTGAAATTTTTTTAAAGGTCCATCTCTAGCAATTGCACAAAAAAAGATGGCGCATGGACAAAAAGCTGCTGAAGGATTTGTTCGTGGAAAAGGTTTAACAACAGACGATATTTACGTAGAAACCATTAAAGATGTAGAATATATCCACGTTAAAACAATTATTACAAGGTAAAATCAACAAAAAGAAGTTGTTAAGAAATTATCTTCAGTTATTACAGATATGAAATTCCCAGTTACAATGCGTTGGGCTGCTCATACGTTTTGAATATTTACGTCCAATTCACTGGATTGTTGCTTTATATGGAGAAGAAGTCATTGAAGAAATTCAAGTATTAGATGTAAAAGCTGGACGAGTTTCAAGAGGACATCGTTTCTTAGGAAAAGATACTGAGATTGCAACTCCAGAACAATATGAACAAGCTTTTAGCGGAACAATTTGTAATTGTAAATCAAGATGAAAAGAAAAGCATTAGTTCGTAAACAAATTGAAGAATTAGCAGCTAAAAAAATGCTTGGACAGTTCCAATTGATGAAGAATTATTAGAAGAAGTAAGTTCTATTTTTAGAATATCCAACAGCATTTGCTGGAACATTTGATGAAAAAAATATTTAGTCGTTCCAGAACCAGTATTAGTAACTTCTATGAAAGAACATCAACGTTATTTTTGTAGTATACAATGCACAAGGTGAATTACAACCTTATTTCATTTCTGCACGTAACGGAAAATGACTACATGATTGAAAATGTGGCAAAAGGAAATCAAAAAGTATTAACAGCTCGTCTAGAAGATGCTTTATTCTTCTATGAAGAAGATAAAAAAAGTTCCAATGACAGCATTCTTGAAGAAATTAGAAACATTAAACTTCCATGCGAAAAATTGGTTCAATGACTGAAAAAAATGACTCGTGTTCAATTATTAGTAGGACGTATTGCAAGTGAATTAAATGTGGATGCAAAAGATATTGAAACAGCACAACGTGCAGCTGCCATTTACAAATTTGACCTAGTAACAAATATGGTTGGTGAATTCCCTGAATTACAAGGGAATTATGGGTGAAATTTATGCGAAAAAATTATGGAGAAACTCCAGAAGTAGCTAGAGCAATTCGTGAACATTATATGCCAATTAGTGCTGATGCTGAATTACCTTCATCAGTACCAGGAGCATTATTAGCGATTGCAGATAAATTAGATACATTCTTAAGCTTTACAGCAGCTGGTATGTTACCAACAGGTTCAAACGACCCTTATGCATTACGTCGTCAAGTAATGGGATTAGTGCAAATTTGTCGAAGCTTTTCGATTGGCATTTAGAAATTGAAGAATTTTGCAAAATTATTATTAGGCTTAGATTATGCAGAGTTTATAGAAGATAAGAAAAGAAGATGTTCAAGCATTTGTTTTTAGGGATTTTATTCGTGAAAGACTTGCTCAAAGAATGACTTCAGTAACAAAACGTCATGATATTATTGAAGCGGTATTGAAATTCTAACTCTAAGAGTGTTCCAGAACAAAATGAAAGCTGTAGCAGTATTAGAAAAAAAGTATCTAATGCAGCAAATCAAAGATATTACTGAAGCTTTAAACCGAGTGATTAATATTAGTGCAAAAGGATTTGCAGAAGCTCGTCATTCTTCAGAATACTCGATTAGATAAAGTTAAGACAGAAAGTGAACGTCAATTAGTAGAATCAATTGCTACTTTAAGAAAAAGACTTGAGAACTATTCAGCTGAAGAAAAAAATTTTGCAGCATTTGCATCGATTACTCCAAAAAAATTCATGAATTCTTTAATGAAAAATATGGTCATGGTTGATAATGAAGAAATTCGTACAAATCGTTTACGTTTCTTACGTGAATTAGCACTAATGATTTTTAGAGTTTGCTGACTTCACAGAGTTAATTGTTAAATAGTCACTAAAAAAATAAGAAAGGAGTAAATCCTAATGGCAGTTTTTTTATGATCGTGCGACGATATGGGTGAAAGCCGGAGACGGTGGTAACGGTATGGTAGCATTTAGAAGAGAAAAAAATACGTCCCAGATGGAGGTCCTGCTGGTGGAGATGGCGGACGAGGCGGTAGTGTCATTTTTAAAAGTCGATTCAGGACTTAGAACATTATTAGATTTTCCGTCACAAACGTCATTTTAAAGCAAAACCTGGTGAAAATGGGATGAGTAAAAAGTATGTATGGTCGTGGAGCAGATGACTTAATTGTTAAAGTACCCTGCTGGAACGATTGTTCGTAATGCTCAAACAAAAAGAATTGATTGCAGACTTAGTCGAAGTAGATCAAGAAGTAGTAGTAGCTAAGGGTGGTCGTGGAGGCCGTGGAAATATTCGCTTTTGCTACTCATAAAAAAATCCTGCTCCAGATATTGCTGAAAAATGGAGAACCAGGAGAAGAATTTGAAATTGAATTAGAATTAAAAAGTATTAGCAGATGTTGGGTTAGTTGGATTCCCATCTGTAGGAAAAATCAACTTTATTATCAGTCATTTCTAGTGTAAAACCAAAAAAATTGCGGATTATCATTTTACAACTTTAAATCCACAATTAGGGATGACACAAGCTCCAAACGGTGAACAATTTGTTGTAGCCGACCTTCCTGGATTAATCGAAGGAGCTCATATGGGTGTTGGTTTAGGAATCCATTTCTTAAAAACATATTGAACGTACAAAAGTATTATTACATGTCATTGATATGGCTTCAATGGAAGGAAGAAATCCTTATGAAGATTATCAAGTGATTATGCAAGAATTAGGTTCTTATCATTTAAGATTACTAGAACGTCCAATGATTATTGTTGCAAATAAAATGGATCAGCCACAGTCTGAAGAATTATTAGAACAATTTAAAAAAAGATTTACAAGAAAACTTACCAGATGGTCAAGAAATGCCTGAAATTTTCCCTGATTTCTGCTTATCGTAAAGATGGCTTTACAAGCACTACTAGCAAGAACAGCAGAAATATTAGAAGAAACAGAATTCTTCCCATTAGATGAAGTACAAGAAGCTCAAACGCATATGGTTTATGGGTTGGAAGAAGAAGAACGTCCATTTGATATTACAAGAGATCCTGATGGTACATGGGTATTATATGGAGAAAAAAACTAGAAAAAAATTATTCTTAATGACGAATATGGAACATGATGAATCTGTGATGCGTTTTTTTCACGTCAATTACGTGGAATGGGTGTCGATGCTGCCTTACGTAGTCAAGGTGCTGAAAAAACGGTGATATGGTTAGAATTCGTAAATTTGTCTTTTGAGTTTGTCGATTAGGTGATGTCATGATTGATAGAACTGAAATTGAAAAAAACGAGATTATATCGCAGCTTTTGATGGGATTTAAGAGCCATTGCGATTATGAGTATAGTAGGCCATCAAATGATGGCTTACCGTATTCCAGGTGGATTTCTAGGCTTTAAATATCTTTTTACAATTATCAGGCTATTTTATGACTGCTAGTCTAATGGATTCTTTAATGAAAAAAATGGAAAAAGTACCATTAAAAGTCATTTTTTTAACGAAAAGATTAAAAACGAATTATTATTCCAACTTTTTGCGATGATAGTAGCAGTAATTTTTCTATTTATTGCTATTTCAAAGGGAACTCTTTAGTGAATTTAAGAAGTACGATGGTTTCCAATTTATTCTTTATGAATAACTGGTGGCAAATTATTCAGGAAAAATGATCATGCGATAACGGTATTAACGCAATCGCCATTTTTCTCATTTATGGTATATGTCATTAGCAGTTCAATATTATTTATTGTGGCCAATTTTATTTGTATTTTTTTAAGTGTGATGATTAAAAAAACATCAAGTGTTACAAAAGGTAGTGCTTGCTCTTTTAGTAGCTTCTGTTTTATTAATGATTACAAAAAGATTTTTTTCAAATGTTCACTTTTTAAGAATATTTCTTTGGTACGGATACACGAGCTTTTTTTCTGTTTTAACAGGAGCAGTCGTAGCCTTATTATTTCCAATTCAAAGATTTTTATGGGGAATATATTCAAAAAATATCGTTATGAGTCAGTCATTCGTTTTGTACCAATTGTATTATTAGTTCTAAGCTTTATTTGTAATGAAAGAGCATAGTCATTTAACATTTAGAGGTGGAATGTTTATCTTTGATGTAATTGTGGCTGCTTTTAATGATGATTTCATTGCATCCTAAATCAGTAACATCATTATTCTTCCGTTTAAAAACCTTTAACAGTTATTGGTAGAAGAAGTCTTTCTTATTACTTTATGGTATTTACCATTTATCGGTTTCTATACCAAGCTAAGATTGGAGATACAAGTTCTACGCCTGTTTTACATAGAATTGTAGAAATTGTGTTATTAGTTATTTTAGGGAGAACTTTGGTATCAATTGTTTTGAAAAGAGGAAAATTCACTAAAGTGATGCATCAATTATCATGCACAATGGACTCATTCGACTCGTAGAACTGTAAAAAGTGGTTTATAGTGCTGCAGTTGTCATTGATTTTTATTGATTGGATTTATTCAAGCTAGTCCGAGATTATCTGCTCAAGAATCAGCTTTACAAGAAGTATTATTAGCTAGTGAATCTTGTCACAAAAACACACGAAATACTGATAAAGAAAGTTGTTAAAACGATTAATAATATTCAAGGACTTAGTAGAGAAGAAACAGTCTTTAGTTCAAATACTTCTATTACATTTTATTGGAGATACGATGTTATTAGCGATGGCACAAGAAATTCCGACATTATATCCAAATGCCGTAATTAGTGCAAATAGAGATCTTCAAGTGTTTGAATTAGGAGCAATGATTGACCAATTGAAAAGAACAAAAAAACAATTGGGAGATATCATTGTATTAATGGTAGGAAGTAATGGAGCTTATACGAAGGGACAATTAGATGCTGTTTTTGAAAAAAATATTGGAATGGATAAACAAATTTTTCTTAGTGTCAAATACGATTAATCGAACATGGCAACGTCAAATTAATCAAATTTCAAATCAATTTAGCTGAGAAGTATTCAAATGTTTATTATATTGATTGGAAAAACAGAATCAAGTACGCATCCAGATTGGTTCTATGAAAAAGCATCTATCGTAAATACAACTGGTGCACATCAACAAGGTTTGTGGATTGCTAAAAATGATTTATCAAACATTAAGAGGTAGTTAGGAGCAAGTATGGAATTACAATTTTTAGGTACAGGTGCTGGAGTTCCAGCCAAAAATGAGAAATGTTTCGTCAATCGCTTTTGAAACTATTAGATGAAAGAAATGAAATCTGGTTATTTGATTGTGGAGAAGCAACGCAACAACAAATTTTTAAATACAACTATTCGACCAGGAAAAAAATTAAAAAAATATTTATTACGCATCTTCATGGAGATCATATTTTTTTGGATTACCAGGTTTATTAACGAGTCGATCATTCCAAGGTGGAGAAGATGAATTAATCGTTTATGGGCCAAAAAGGCATTAAACGTTTTATTGATGCGAGTATTTCAGTTTCTCATTCTAAAATTGAGCTATCCATTGAAAGTTGTGGAATTTGAAGAGGATGGAGTATTATTTTCTGATCAACAATTTCAGAGTAGAAGCGATGAAGTTAGAACATGGAATTCCTTCTTATGGATTTCGAATTACAGAATCTGACCAAATTGGTGAATTAAAAAGCAGAAGAATTAAAGAGCTATCGGAGTCCCATTTGGTCCTGTCTTTTGGTCGATTAAAACGTGGGGAAGTTGTCACATTAGAAGATGGTCGTGTAATTGATGGAAAAGACTATGTGAGTGAGGATATTAAAGGGACGTGTTGTTGTAATCTGTGGAGATACAAGATTTACCCCAAAAAGTATTACATTAGCGCAAAATGCTAATGTTCTCGTTCATGAAGCTACTTATGAAGCGGATAAAGAAAAAACTGCTCGTCAACATTTCCATTCAACAAGTAAACAAGCGGCAACGATTGCTTTAGAAGCGAAATGTTCAACAATTATATTTAACTCATATTAGTGCGCGTTATTTAGGGACATCAAGTGAGTCAATTAGAACAGGAAGCTCGTAAAGTTTTCCCACAAACAAAAAGTAGTCAAAGATTTTTGATACATTTACGATTGGAAGAAATTAGTATGGTAAAACATGAACAATTTTCAATAAATGGGAAAAATGGTATTGATTACAGGAGCTAGTGGAGGCTTAGGGAGAACAATTAGCTTATGAATGTGCCAAACAACAAGCTGGGTTTAATATTAGTGGCAAGACGTGAGGAAGTCTTAAAACAAGTAGCCAACACGTGTCAACAATGGACAAATCAACCCAGTCTATTATTATACCTGTGATTTATCGAATGCAAATGAAGTAGAATTGCTATTAGAAAAATACAATCTATTGATGTCGATATTGTCATTAATAATGCAGGTAGAGGATATTTAAAACAAGCCGTTGATTTATCAAAAGAAGAAATTGAAGAAATGTTACAATTGAATTTATATACCTTTAATTCAAATCACTCAACAATATCTTCCTAAAATTTATTCAAGAAAAAAATCAGGAATGTTTGTACAAATTGCTTCTCAAGCTGGAAAAACAGCAACTCCAAAAAAACTTCGGTTTATTCAGCTTCAAAATTTGGAGTGTTAGGTTATTCCAATGCTTTACGATTTAGAATTAAAAAGAACAAGGTATTCATGTAATGACGGTCAATCCTGGACCAATTGCTACTCAATTTTTTTGAAAAAGCAGAACCAACAGGAAAAATATTTAGCAAGTGTGTCTAGGTATGTTTTTAACAAGTGAGGAAGTTGCAAGAAACAAATTGTTCGAGGAATGAAACTTCAAAAAAAGAGAAGTGAATATACCGTATAGTATGAATCTTGCAGCAAAATTAAACTTCTGTTTCCCAAAAATTGGAGACATTGAGTATTTTAGAAATTATTTAATAAAAAAATAAGTTCTGGAGGTGATAGGATGTCTTTTGCAAATGCTAAATGGGATTTAGTCAATAATGAGATAGAGGAAAGTTCAAAAGAAATTGCGAAAGTATTAGGACTTTCTCCTTTATTGATTCAAATTTGTAGGAGAAGAGGATATCAAACTGAGGAACAAATTCAAGAATTTCTATCATCTTCACCGACATTATGGCATGATCCATATTTAATGTATGATATGGAAAAAGCGATTCAACGGATTCAACAAGCGATTGAAACGGATGAAAGTATTTTAATATTCGGGGACTATGATGCTGATGGTATTACTAGTACTGCAGTATTATACGAAACATTAGAAATGATGGGTGCACAAGTAGAATATTATTTGCCAAATCGTTTTATAGATGGATATGGTCCGAATATCCGTGTTTTTTTGAAGAGTATCTTGAAAAAAAGGAGTATCTTTAATTATAACGGTTGACTGTGGAATTGCTGCTCATGAAAGTGTTGAATGGGCAATGAGTCAACAATGTGATGTTATTGTAACAGATCACCATGAGATTCCTCCTGTTCTCCCTAAAGCTTATGCAGTGATTCATCCTCGCCATCCAGATGGTGAGTATCCATTTGGAGATTTATCTGGAGCAGGAGTTGCTTTTTAAATTAGCACATGCATTATTAGGAGAACTTCCTGTTGAATTAGCAGAAATTGCTTGTATTGGAACAATTGCAGACCTAGTTAGTTTAACGGATGAAAAATCGTAGTTTAGTAAAATTAGGCTTTACAACAATTAAATCAAACGGAGCGAATTGGGATTAAGTTATTTATTTCAAGAATTACAATTAACTCCTGGTTCAATAGATGAAAAAAACAATAGGGATTTCAAGTTGGTCCTTGTTTAAATGCTCTTGGAAGACTTGGAGATGCGACTCCAGGGGTTGCTTTATTTACGACTTTTGATGATGAAGTCGCTCAAGAAGTTGTGACTTTAATGCAACAAGAAAAATGCTAAGAGAAAAACAAATTGTAGATGATATTACAGCTGAAGCATTGGAATTAGCTAAAGCTCAAATGAGATCACAAAAGTTTTAGTATTAGCTCAAATCTAATTGGCATGAAGGTGTATTAGGAATTGTTGCGAGTCGAATCGTCGAACAATTACAAAAGCCGACGATTGTTTTAGGAATTCAATGTGATGGATTAATGGCAAAAGGTTCTGCAAGATCTTGCGCACAGTTTAATCTCTATGATGCACTATCTGATTGCCAAGAGTCTTTAGCTAAATTTGGAGGCCATCATATGGCAGCTGGACTTAGTGTCGAAACAGTGATGTTACCAGGATTTATGGAAGCTATCGAAACTTATGCGAAACAGCATCCTGAATTGTTGGAAGATGAAAAAGTAATTAGTATTGAAGAAGCATTATCACTTTCTCAAGTAAATGTTGAATTTATCGATTCTCTTCAAGCATTAAAAACCATATGGAACGAATAATGCTGAACCAATTTTTTTAAAAATTAGTTCCGTAATAGTAGGTCAAAAAAACAAAAGATTGGGAGCTCAACAGCAACATTTAAAAATTAACGTTGAATTCTGAACAACAAATCAATTACAAGCTTTAATGTTTAATAAAGGAGAATGGGCGGATAGTTTAAATCTTCAAGCAGACGTTGAAGTCATTGGAACTTTAGAAATTAATGAATGGCAACAAAATCGTTTACCGCAATTAATGTTAAAAGATATTGCTGTTAAAGATGCATTAATTTTTCGATTAGCGTACAAATAAAATTCGACCGGATCATTTATCAGTGAAGAAGGCAGCTTATTTAGTTGAAAGAGATGCTCTAAAAACCATTAGTGAGTGAAAGAATTGATACAACTTCTAAAAGTATTTTCAATGGAAGAATGGATACAAGAAGAAAAAAACAAGATGATTTTTGATTCGATTGTATTATTTGATTGTCCGCAGTCTAAAGAAGTTATTCAAGAATTTCGTAAACACTCTATACTCAAAAAAATGTATATCATTGCGTATACGCAAAAATCTATTATGACAATGGGGAATCCCGACAAGGGAAAGATTTGTGGCTGTTTATCAATATTTAAAAACACATTCGAAATGTGCCCTATAATGAAAAAAACAGGAGAATTAGCAAATTATTTAAAAATTCCATTAGATCAATTTAAAGTGATTTTTAAAAAGTGTTTTTTTGAATTAAAAATTTGTTATAATAGAAAAACGGCTGTTTAAGATTAAATCCAGAATCAACATCAATGGATTTAATGCAGTCTCACTTTAATGAAACAATTGCAAGAAGAACTTTGGCTCGAAAGAGTATTTATCTATAGTCAATTTTCCGAATTTAACAAATTGGCTGACAAATATGGAGGAAGAAAAATGAATTTAAAAAAATTACATTGCAAGTGTACCAAACTATCCTAAAGAAGGAATTATTTTTTTAGAGATATCTCACCTTTAATGGCAGATGGGAAAAGCATACCAATATGCAACACAACAAATTGTAGATTATGCGAAAAAGCAGAGGAGCTGACATGATTGTTGGTCCCTGAAGCTCGTGGATTTATCGTTGGATGTCCTGTTGCCTATGAATTAGGAATTGGTTTTGCACCTGCTCGTAAAAAAAGGTAAAATTACCTCGTGAAACAGTTTCTGTAGAATATGATTTAGAATATGGTACTGCAGAATTACATTTACATAAAGATGCTGTAAAACCAGGACAAAAAAAGTATTAATTTGTGATGACTTATTAGCAACAGGTGGAACAATGGATGCTTGTGCAAAAATTAGTTGAAAAAAATTAGGTGGAGAAGTAGTTGGTTTAGCATTCTTAGTGGAATTAACTGACTTAAAAGGCCGTGAAAAAAATTGAAGGATATGACATCTTTACATTGATGGAATATACTGAGGATGAAAGATAAAAACATAAGATTTTTACATGCACTAGAAGCCCTGAGCTTCCAGTGATGTAAAAACTCTTTTTCTTTATCGTTTTCTAATAGTGGTTAAAATATTTTTGAACGGTTTCTAAATTAAAAATGTTTTTTTGTTCTTTCAATAATTGGACAATTTGAGGGAATTTCTTCTTCTGTTGCTCCAGCTGTTAAATGCTAGAGATTTTTACTTGTAAATTCATATGTCCTTTTTGAATCCCATCGGTTACTAATGCTTTTAATGCGGCAAAAATTTTTGAGCTAAAACCAATAGAAGCAATAATTGAAGCTAATTCTTTAGCAGATGGATTCATTAATAATTCATGAGCAAAATTGAGCAGCAGGATGAATCGCAATGGATCCCACCAACAGTCCCAATCGGCATTGGAATAGTTAATGTTCAACTAATTCTTTTATCATCATGGATGTACCATTTACTAAAAAGGTTGATAAGTTCCTGATAGAGTTGTATAAGCATGTGCACCCAGCTTCAATCGCTCGCCAATCATTTCCAGTTGCAATAACAACTGCATCAATTCCATTCATAATTCCTTTATTATGAGTAGCAGCACGATAAGCATCAACTTGGGATAGTTCGCTAGCAATTTCAATTCTACGTGCAATTTCTTCACCAGAGATTGTCTTTGTTTCTAAATTTTTCAAAAGGAATATGGCATGTAGTCGTGACAACAGAATGAGTTGCTAAATTCGATAAAATTGCCATAATACAAGTTCCATTTGTAAAAGTTTCGATAGGAGAAACTAAGGCTTCTAAAATGGTATTTAAAAATATTTGCCCCCATTGCTTCCTTTTGTATCTACAGAAATATAAAATACATAAAACGTATGATTTGAAATGTTGCTTTTTTTCTTCTACCCAAATCGATTGAATTCCACCACCACGTTTGACAATAGAAGGGTGAGCTTTCATGAGCAATAGTAAAATAAATGTTCGATTTCTTTTGAGAGTTTTTTTCCTCTATTTCTTCTATAGAGTATGGAGAATCATAGATCGCAATTTCACCAATCATTTCTCTCTTTTCTTGAGTAGTAGTAAATCCCTCCAGAACGATGAATGATTTTACAACCATTACTTGCTGCAGCAATGACGGAAGGTTCTTCTGTTACCATTGGAACAGTATAAGTTTATACCATTTACGGTAACTTCAGGAACAATTCCAAGTGGTAAGTCATATAGTCCGATTTGATTTTCAATCATTTGATTAGCTACTGATTCTGGTAAGTTAAATCCATTTTAATAAGTTTGATTTATTTTTCATCTGATAAAATGAGATAAGTTTGTTAAAAATATTTTTTTCTTTCTAATGGTGTTTTTTTGATAAAATTTATAAAAATAAATGCTCGTTCATAATAAGCCCCTTAGTGACTCTAGTATAACAAATTTATTAGTATGAGGGAAGATACAAGAAAAAAATGTTTCAAATACTGTATACTAGAAAACAAGGAGTGATGAAATGAAATTTACAAGAACAATTCAAGAACGTTTATTTATTGTAGAAGCAAAAGAGGCTTACCAAAAAAAGAAGCAGAAGATTTATTAACGATTGTAGAAGATTATTTTTGAAGAAAAATTTAGAAGAATTAAATCAATTGATTCCAATTCATTATGGAAATATTAAAGTTGTGTCCATTGAAAAATGAGTATCATGTTTGCGTTCCAAATTATGAACAAAAACAATTGGAGGAATGGATTACAGATTGTAGTTATTTCTTAGAGATTGTTCAAAAAAACATTTAAAGCAGGGAAACGTACGAAAACATTTAGGAAAGTTAGTTCCATTCCGTTTTGATAGTCCTGTTATTATTGCAAATCATACATTTGAAGTGGAAGATTTTTATGCGCATCGTTTTGATGATGAAACATGGTATGTAGCACCTGTGGATCAAGAAATTGAATCTCAACCATTATCAGGAGCAAAAAGCTTATGAAATTTTCCCGGATTATCCTAGCTTTTTATGATATGATGCATTTACCAACAGATACAATTGTGATTTTCCATAAAGGAGAAATTGTATCGGTATTAAATGAAAAATAGTGAAGATATTTGGAATTAATAGGAGGCAGCTATGACGGTTGACGTAATTTGCCAAATAGAGCGTACAATTCTTCCTTATGAATGTGATTGGAAAGGAAATTTGTTATTAAGCCAAGCTCTAGGAATGATGATGTTAGCTTCTAGAAAGCAACAACAACAATTACAAAAATCCAAAACTTTAATTTATGAAAAAGGCTATACATGGATCGTGATTCAACACGAAATTGAGATTCATCGTATGCCAAAAAGTAGATGAAGAAGTTATCATTGAAACACAAGCGATTAGCTATAATAAATTTTTTTACTTACCGTGAATATCGTATTCTTTCAAAAAGAAAGAGAAGAGTTGTTTGAATGTATCACGACATTTTGCAATGCTTGATATGAAGGCACGCAAAAATTGTTTCAATAGATGAAGAAGTTGTGTTGGAATATCCACTGTCTATTGAAAAAGAAATGAGAAAAAGCAACTCGAATTCCTAAAAAGATTTTTTTCAGAGACTACAACGGGAGAATACAAAATTCGAATCAATGATATTGATGCTAATCTCCACGTCAATAATGCTCGTTACTTTGATTTTGCTTTTTAGTGAATTAGGAATGGAGTTTTTAAAGGAGCATCAGTTAAAACAAGTTGTGATTAAATATGAAAAAGAAGTATTACCAGAATCAACGATTTCATGTTCGACTTTATGGGAAGAAAAATACATTAGAGAGTCAAGAGAGAAGACAAACGTATCATTTAATTTCGCAGGATGGAAATCGATGTGCGAATATTCAAATGGAATGGGAAGAAATCGTATAAAATAGTTTGCATTTTATTCAAACATCTGATACAATAATTTTTGTGTAAAATATGCAGCAGAAATAAGAGAAGCTCGTCAACAGTCCTATCCATTAAGAGGAAGGTAGTAACCACGGCTGCAAAGGTGAACCCTAGTAGAGACTGCACGAATCTACTGTTTCGCAATTATTTTACTCCAAAAAAATTTTTTATTATTGGAGGAATGTTCAATGTCACGTTACACTGGACCAAGCTGGAAGTTATCTCGTCGTTTAGGCATTTCACTTTCAGGAACAGGAAAAGAAATCGCTCGTCGTCCATACGCACCAGGTCAACACGGACCAAATAACCGTAGTAAATTATCTGAGTATGGTCAACAATTACAAGAAAAAAACAAAAAAATTACGTCATATGTATGGTATGAACGAACGTCAATTTGCTACTTTATTCAAAAAAAGCTGGCAAAAATTAAAGAAGGTAAACATGGTGAAAAACTTCATGATCCTTCTAGAACAACGTTTAGATAACGTAGTTTACCGTTTAGGATTAGCTTCAACTCGTCGTCAAGCTCGTCAATTAGTAAAACCACGGTCACGTTACTGTAAAATGGTAAACGTGTAGATATCCCTTCATTCCAAGTACAAGTTGGAGATGTTGTTGGTGTTCGTGAAAAAAATCACGTAACTTAACAATCATTAAAGAATCTTTAGAATCTTTATATGGACGTCCAGAATTTGTTACATTTGATGAAGAAAAAAATTAGAAGGTTCATTAAACCGTCTACCATTACGTGATGAGTTAACATCTGATGTTGACGAATCATTAATCGTTGAATATTATAACAAATTAGGCTAGTCATTTTTCTATATTATCTGTAACCCAAGAATCGTGATATTAGTCGCGATTCTTGAGTTTTTTTCTATTTTACCAAAAACTATCAAAGTGGTAAAAATGAGAAAAGTTTGCCCCATTTTTTTGCCCCCTTATTTTTTTATAAATAGAAAAGTAAAAATTAGTTGAAACAATTTTTCAATTTGATGATAATATATATCCTGTATCATTAGGGATATTAGGTGTAAACAGGAGAAAGTTCCTTAATATTTCAGGAAAAGGAGGCAGTTTTATGAGTCAAGTTATTCCCTGAAGAAACGCTGAATCAGATTCAATCGCAAGTAAATATTGTCGATATTGTAAGTCAGTATGTTTCTTTTGAAAAAAACGAGGGAAGAACTATTTTGGCCATTGTCCTTTTCATGATGAACGGACACCTTCATTTTTCAGTAACTGAGGAAAAAGCAAATCTATCATTGTTTTAGTTGTGGTAGAGGAGGAACTGTTTTTCATTTTATATCAGAAATTGAAGGACTTTCTTTTGTTGAATCCGTAGCAAAAAGTTGCAGAATTAGCTCAAATCCCATTTGAAAAATAAATATTCGAGTTTCTCGACCATCTGTTCAAGATACGCATCAACCGCTCATAACAGCGCATGAAAAAAAGCTGCTGAGTTTTATCAACATGTGTTATTACAAACACGTGGCGGTGAAAAAGCTTTTAGAGTATCTTCAACATAGAGGATATACACTAGAGACGATTCAAACCTTTAAAAATGGGACTAGCATTAAAAGATCGCACTTATGTGACGAATTTGATGAAACAAATTCCCATTAACACCTCAACAGATGGAAGAATCAGGGATTATTCATTGCAAGAAATGATGATTTTATCGATCGTTTTTATCATCGAATCATGATTCCTCTTCGAAATGAGCAAGGAAAAGTGATTGCTTTTTCTGGTCGGATTTTACCTAATGATGAGGAAATGGTCGATGAACAAGAAGCGAAATACTTTAAATAGTTCTGAAACACCTATTTTTAATAAGCGACAGTTCTTATTTAATTATGATTTAGCAAAATCAGCGATTCGTAAAACAGGACAAGTCGTCTTATATGAAGGGATATATGGATGTCATTGCATCTTGGCAAGCTGGTGCTAAAAACGGTGTCGCATCAATGGGGAACCTCTTTAACAAAAAGAACAAATCCAAATCTTTATCGACGAGTAGCAAATGAAATTATTATTGCTTATGATAGTGATAGAGCAGGGATTTGATGCAACGAATCGAGCAATTGAATTATTGCAAGAAAATTCAGCTTTAACGATTTCAATTTTGTCTTTAGATGCTGGAAAAGATCCAGATGAGTTTATTCAACAAAGAGGAGCAGAAGCTTATCTAGAACAATTAGTCTCATCATACGGAATCAGTTTTTCAGTTTAAAAAGAGATATTTTTCAAAACAATATCGACTTAGAAATTGAACGAGAAAAAGTACAATTTTTTTAGAACAAATGACGATTGAACTAGCAAAAATTTCTAAACCCTATTGAACGTGAATTTGCGATTAAAATCATTATCAGATGAGTTTGGAATTTCAGTTGATTTACTTTTCTAGTCAAGTTCAATTTTTGTTCAGAGAAAATTTAAAGCAACAATCTTCTCACTCAACAAGGGAGTGGACATCAAATCCTATGAAAATTTCACAGGATAGTCGCAATGGAAGTTTTCTCAGAGCAACTTCTGTATCGTTTATTACATTCTCCAGAAGCATGGAGTTATTTAGTAAGAGAAAGATGAAGAGTTTGAATTTCCTTTTGTAGATTATCAACAATTTTATATTTTTGTTGAGAAAGCTATCGTGAGCAACATCTTGAAGAGTTACTAGTTCAAGAATTTATGAATTTTTTTAGATGAATCGGATACCGTGAATCGTAATTTATTATCGATGATTGAATGGCTAGAAATGCCTGACAGAATGTACGGAAAAAAAGAGATTCATGATTTAATGTACTTTTTATCAAAAAAAGAAAGATTTAAAAACAACAATATCAAAGATGTATGCAAGAAATGAAAAGAAGCTCAATTATCAAAATGATGCTACTAGAGCAAATCAGTTGATGATGGAGTTAATTAATATACAGAAACAATTAAAAAAATCATGAATGGAGGAATAGTGGATGACAGTTGAAAACAATAAGAATGGTCAAACGCTAAAAAGAAGCTACAAGTAAATTATTAGCAGAACGAAAAATTGTTTGGACAAATTTTATATGATGATTTATCAGCGCAAATTGCGATTCCATATGAATTAGATGCAGAAGGAATGGATAAATTAATTCAACAATTTGAAGATGCTGGTGTGAGTGTAGTAGATGCAGATGGTGGACCAACTAGTCGTCAATTATCTTCAGAATCTGCAAAAGAACCTGAAGTAGAAATGACAGAAGACGAAACAGCTTTATCGTCAAATGTAAAAATTAATGACTCTGTTCGTATGTATTTAAAAAGAAATTGGTCGAGTACCATTATTAAGTGCGGATGAAGAAGTAAATCTTGCTTTAAGAATTCAACAAGGAGATCAAGAAGCAAAACAAGAATTTAGCAGAAGCTAACTTACGTTTAGTAGTTTCGATTGCGAAAACGTTATGTAGGACGTGGAATGCAGTTTTTTTAGATTTAATTCAAGAAGGAAATATGGGCTTAATGAAAGCTGTTGAAAAATTTGACCATACAAAAGGATTTAAGTTTTCAACTTATGCTACATGGTGGATTCGTCAAGCAATTACTCGTGCGATTGCTGACCAAGCACGTACGATTCGTATTCCAGTTCATATGGTAGAAACAATCAATAAATTAGTTCGTATTCAAAGACAACTATTACAAGATTTAGGACGCGAACCTACTCCTGAAGAAATTGGAGCAGAAATGGATTTACCAACTGAAAAAAGTGAGAGAAATTCTAAAAATTGCTCAAGAACCAGTGTCATTAGAAACTCCAATTGGGGAAGAAGATGATTCACATTTAGGAGACTTTATTGAAGATGATAATGCAACAAGTCCAGCTGAACATACAGCTTATGCATTATTAAAAGAACAATTAGATGAAGTATTAGAACAATTAACGGATCGTGAAGAAAATGTATTACGTTTACGTTTTGGTCTAGACAAAAATGGAGAAATCCGTACATTAGAACAAGTAGGCCAAGTATTTGGAGTTACTCGTGAAAGAATCCGTCAAATTGAAGCGAAAGCACTTCGCAAATTACGTCATCCAAGTCGTTCAAAAACAATTGAAAGATTTCTTAGACTAGTATTGATGGAGACTGGGCAGTAGCCTAGTCTCTTTATTTATAAATGAAAGGAGAAACTTATGTTTCGTCAAATTTTAAATGGTTTTTGTATGGCATTAGCAGATAGTGTTCCTGGGGTTTCTGGAGGAACGGTAGCTTTTATTATGGGATTTTTATGACCAATTTATTGGTTCCATTCATGATATGGCATTTTGGAAGTAAAAAGGAGAAGAAAGAAGCTTTTACTTATTTAGTAAAAATTAGGAATTGGTTGGGTAATTGGAATGGTCAGTGCCATTTTAGTATTATCTTCATTATTTGAATCACATATTTATGGAGTCAGTTCTTTATTTATTGGATTTATTGCAGGAGCCATTCCTTTAATGATGATGGAAGAAAAAGAATCTTTGAAAAACCATTAATGGGAATTTTTTTATATTTTACTCGGAGTAGCTATTGTTGCAGGAATTACATGGCTAAATTCTCAGTAGTGGTAAAGGAAGTTTTTGATTTAAGCCAGTTTTCTATTCTAGATTCCATTAAATTGTTCTTTATTGGAATGATTGCTATTTCTGCAATGTTTTTACCAGGAATTTCTGGTTCAACATTTATTATTAATATTTTGGAGCTTATATTCCAGTTGTTTTTGCTGTAAAAGCAGTATTAACTTTTCAATTAGCTTATGTTCCAAGTTTAGCTATTTTTAGTTTAGGGTATTAGCAGGAGCCTTTATTTGTTGTTAAAGCCATTAAATATTGTTTAGAACATTATCGTAGTCAAATGATTTATGGCATCATTGGAATGATGATTGGTTCATTTTATGCGATTGTAATGGGACCAACGACATTAAAAAAATTCCTCAAGAAGCAATGAATTTTTTCAACATTTTCACCAATTGCAGCTTTTAGTTGGTTTATTATTAGTATTAGGATTACAGAAATTAAAAGGAAAAAGGATTCTAAATAGATGACTGAATTACAAATTCTTGATGGATTTCAAAAAAATTACATCATCCAATATTAGATTCTATCATGATTTTTTATTACTTCATTAGGGAAATGTTGGATTCATTTGGCTAGCGATAATTGCAGTTTTGTTAATGAATAAGAAAAACAAGAACTTTAGGGATTCTGTTTAGCTATTGCGGTAGTAATCAATACAGTTTTTGTGTAATGGTTTGATTAAACCAATCGTAGCTAGAACTCGTCCGTATGAGGTTAATTCAGCAGTTTCTTTATTAATTTCAAAACCATTAGATTATTCATTCCCATCAGGGACATACAGCTATTTCATTTACAGTAGTTAGTGTATTGTATTTCCTTCGTATGAAAAAAAGTACTGGATTATGGCTTTCGTTTTAGCAAGCCTCATTGCTTTTTTTCAAGAATGTATTTATACGTTCATTATCCAACAGATGTACTAGCAGGAGCAATCGTAGGAACATTCAGCGGCTGGATCACCGTAAAATGGAGCCAATCAAAACATAGAAGATTTTTGTATAAGAAAGAAGGTATAAAAAGCAGAGCAACAGCAAAGCTTTTTATACCTTTTTAATTTTGAAACTAGATATTAAATATTTTTTTAATCCATCTAACTATTTTTTTGAAAATTCATAATTAATCCAATAACAATTAACGCAAATACTACTGTACCAATTAAAAGCACCTAACATATAAATTCCTCCTTTATAGAAAGTGACTAAATACTGTTATGATTTTAAACAGTTTATCTAATAGAATTCTATCTTAAAATTAATAAAAAAAGAATCTCCATTTTTATACCTTTGAGGATCTATAACCATCATAATAAAACCTCCAATTAATTAAATTAAAATTTGATAACGTTTTTCTTGTGAATATTATACCTTATTTAGTACGCTAAATAAAGTAGCAATGAAAAAAATTTTGAATAGAGAAAAAGAGCAAAAAGATAAGACCTTTATCATAGACTTCGTTTAGCTAGAGTCCGTTGGCTAACTGAATCAAATATAAGAATTTCAGACAAGAAAACGAAATACAATCAAGTGCGAAAAAAAGAGTAAATGAATGCTCCCTCCATAGACTTCTTACAGTAGCATAAATAATATAAGCCGAAAGTGGCTCATATTATCGGTTTTTCGTTCAAAGGGGCTACTAAGAATAGAAGTTAAGAAATGAAAATAAATCAAAACGTTCGAATACAAAAGCAAATGAATCCTATCCCCATAGACTTCTTACAGTAGTAAGAGTAATATAAGCTGCAAAAGCAGATTCTATTATCGGAAAAATTTGAGACCAAGGCTCAAATTTTTAGGCAATGAAACTTCAAAGCAAGTCTGCTACGTCCAAATACTTTCAGAATAAATGTAAGAAGCAGAAGTAAAAAAACGAAAACACAATCAAGTTCGAAAAAAGTAAATGAATCGTTTCCCCCATAGACTTTTTACAGTAGATAAATAATATAAGCCAAAATTAGAGATATATTACTCGGAAAAATTGAGACCAAGGCTCAAATTTTTAGGGCAATGAGACACCAAAAGCAGGTCTGCTGCCGTCCATCACTACTGTATCAAAAGAAAGTCTATATAATTTTCTAGTAATTAGAATAAGTCCAATCTTCCCTCAAACCCATTGCAATCACAGAAATTTTTGGTAAACTAGTATTTATGTAATTGAGAATGATTATCAATTAGAAAGGAGAGATTATGAAATTTAAGCATTTAAGTATCCTTTTACTCATTCTATCATTAATATCTTTATCAGTTGGAGCACAAACATTTTCTTGGGGAACTATTCATCCAACAAGATGTTAAAATGCAACAAGTCTTTTGGTTATCTCGAGTTCCAAGACTATTGAGTGTGATATTGGCGGGAAGTTCTATGAGTATTGCAGGATTATTAATGCAGACAATGACGCAAAAATGAATTTGCAGCACCTAGTACAATTGGTACCACTGAAGCAGCAAAATTAGGATTACTATTAAGTTTATTCTTTTTTAATGGACCTAGCTTATTTCAGAAAATGCTATGTGCCTTTATATGTTCATTTGCACTTACGATTGTTTTTATTATGATTCAGCAATCCTTACAATTGAAAGAGAAGTGGATGATTCCTTTAGTAGGATTAATTTTTAGTGGAATGATTTCAGCCTTTACAAATATGATATCGTATCAATTTCATCTCGTTCAAAGTTTAACGTCATGGACACAAGGGATCCTTTCTCCATGATTCAAACTCACCAATACGAATGGTTATTCTTTGGGTTTAATCATCATTATTGTTTCTACAAAATTAGCGCATGTTTATACGATTGCTAATTTAGGAGAATCGATTAGTTTGAATTTAGGAATTTCTTATAAGACGTTAGAATGGTTAACATTATTACTCGTTTCACTTACAACGAGTGTTACGATGATAACGGTAGGATCACTTCCTTTTTATAGGAATTATTATTCCAAATTTAGTACGCTATTTATCGGGAGATGATTTAAAAAAAGACGATTCCACAAACAGCTCTATTAGGTGCAGTACTAGTTCTAGCATGCGATATTGTAGCTCGATTAGTTATTCCGCCTTATGAAGTATCAGTTAGTCTGATTTTTAGGGATTGTTGGAGCTGGACTATTAATTAGTCAAATCTTAAGAATTAGCTCGCAAAGAAGGGGGAGCATTCGATGAAGAAAAAGAACCCTTCTATTAACAATCACATTAGTAAGCTTATTACTCATTATCAGTGCTATTTTCTTATTTTTTTCCAATCGGAAATATGGGGAAAATTTCTCTGTCCTCTTATTTAAAAAAAGAGTGTTTAAAATGGTTAGTCATTTTATTAGTTAGTTTATGTGTTTCGATATCGACTATTAGTTTCCAAACAATTGTACAAAAACCGATTTTTAACACCGGGTGTTCTTGGAATTGAGAGTGTCTTTGTATTGTTTCAAACGTTGGTTTATTGGGGACAATTAAGTCTAGGAATGGAAACAGCGCCAAATCTATGGATTTCAATCTTCACGATTGTGTTGCAGATAATCTTTTTCTTCCTCATTTATCGAGCCTTTAATGATTTATTATCGATTCCATTTTCGATGCTATTATTCATTTGTTTAGCGTTTGGAACATTGTTTAGAAGTTTAAGTACATTTGTTCAAGTATTAATGGATCCAAATGAATTTGATAAATTGCAAGGAAAATTATTTCCCTCCTTCCAAAGAATGCATCATCAAAGTGAATTAGTCATTGTAGTGGTCATATTAACAGCTATCTCAGTAATCTATTTAATAAGAAAACATATGGTGTTAAATGTATTTCACCTTGGGAAAGGTTCAAGCACAAATACTAGGTGTAAATGTAGCGAAAAGAAGAGAAGTGGATTTTTATTAGTAATTGTGTTACTAACTAGTCTATCGACAACATTAGTAGGGTCCGATGCAATTTTTTTAGGATTTATGATTGCCAATGTAACGTATCAATGGATTAAAGATTACCGACACTTACAAATGTGGACTATCGCATTTTTATTAGGAAGTATTTTTATTACTAGGAGGACAACTGGTTATCGAGAAGCTCTTCCAATTAAATATTCCAATTAGTGTTGTCATTGAATGGTTTGGAGGATTATTATATTTTGTATTGTTATTGAAAGGAAGGTACCGTAGTGGAATTAAAAAAATATTCATAAAGCATATGATACGGTAGTTGTCGATTCCGTTTCATTAACGGTTCCAAAAAATCAGTTAACAGCTTTTATCGGACCAAATGGAGCAGGAAAATCGACTTTAGTTTCCATTATGAGTCGATTATTACAGAAAAGATTCTGGTCAATTATGGATTAAAAGGTAAAGAAATTGAAGCTTTGGAATTCAAAAAGAACTCGCAAAAAGAATTATCCGTTTTAAAAACAAAATCAATCATTTCAAGTATCTTTAACAGTAGAAGAGTTAGTTAGCTTTGGTCGTTATCCTTATTCAAAAGGAAAGTTATCGACACTTGATTATCAAATGATTGATCAAGCATTAAAACATACGAATTTATTAGAGTTAAGAGAACGTTCGATACAAACTTTATCAGGCGGACAAATGCAAAGAGTTTTTTTATCGCAATGGTATTAGCTCAAGATACAGAAATTGTTTTATTAGATGAACCATTAAATCATTTAGATTTAAAACAAGCAGTAGAAATTATGAAACTACTACGTTATATGGTAGAAAATCTGGATAAAACAGTCGTCATTGTTATGCATGATTTGAAATATGGCGATTAACTTTTCTGATTATTTAGTAGCCTTTTAAAGAAGGAAAATGTGAGTTTCATGGCCAAAACCATGGATGTGGTAACGAATCAAACCTTATCAGAATTATATGAAATTGATATCGAAGTGATAGAAGTTTCAGGAAAAAAATATATTACAGTAAAGTAGGAGAAAAAATATGAAAAAAATTATTAACAACCGTAGTTATGGGAGCAACATTTTTATTAGCTTCTTGTGGTACAAAAAAACAACAAATGTTACACCCACTACACAAGAAAAATTCAGTGAAACAAGTACAATTAACAGATGGTTCAGAAACTGTTGAAGTGAAGTCAAATCCAAAGAAAATTGTGACTTTTGACTTAGGTTCAGCAGATACATTACGTGCCATTGGACAAAGATGAAACAATCGTTGGAATGCCAACAAAAACCATTTACCAACGTATATTAAAGATTTAGGAGAAAAAAAGTTCAAAAATGTTGGAAGCATGAAAGAACCAGATATCGAAGCAATTGCAGCAATGCAACCTGACTTAATTATTGCTTCTGCACGTACAAAAGATTTTTATCCCTCAATTAAAAAGAAATTGCTCCAACTGTAATCTTTAATGTTGATAGTAAAGATTATTGGGGTTCTGTCCAAAAAAATGTAAAAAAAGCTTAGCAAGTTTATTTAACGAAGAAACTCAACAAAAAGCAAGTGCTCAAGTAAAAGAATTACAAATCAGTGATTGATACAATTTGCATCTCAAAATGAAAAAAACATAGCGAAAAAAAGTTTAGCAATTATGTTAAACGAAGGTAAAATGTCTGCATTTGGGCACAATCACGTTTTGGATTCTTATATCAAGATTTAAAAATTCCGTCCAACAGATGCTAAAATTGAAGATAGCAGACACGGACAAGAAATTAGTTTTGAAGGTGTTAGTGAATTAAACCCTGATGTTTTATTTGTATTAAATCGTACATTAGCAATTGGTGGAGATAATTCTAAAAGCAGATGCCTTAATGAAAAATGAATTAATTCAAGCTACAAATGCTGTGAAAAATAATAAAGTAGTAAACTTAACTTCTGACTTATGGTATTTAAGTGGTGGAGGATTAGAATCTACTAAATTAATGCTACAAGACTTACAACATGTATTTCAATAATGATTAAGACGACGTAAGTCGTCTTTTTTATACATGTTAAATATAATTAAATTGAACAAAAATATATAATTAATAGATGGATTTTAACAAATATTAATAGTATGAAAAACCTTATCAAAACAAAGATGAAAACTCTTTCAAAAATAGCAAAAATAATCATAGAAAATAGCAAAAATAAGAATAGTTATTCCCTGTTTTTATTATGCTATATTCTGAAATGAAAGCATTATATTTTAAAAGGGGGAATTTATATGAAAAACAAAATATTCAGTTGGAGAAGAGACAACGATTTTTCGATTCGAAAAATTGTCAATTGGAACATGTTCACTTCTTGATTGGGGCTTATTTTTTTGGAAAGTGCACCTATAGTCTCTAGCAACAGAAAATGCCAGTTTCTGATTCAAAGACTACAACGACTACAGTGCAAAAATGAAAAACGCTTCTACTAGTGGAGAATCTGTCAATAATCAAACTGCCAAAACCTACGGATAAAACTCTTGAAAAATGATAAATCAACCATTGAAGAAAGAAGAGAGTTCTACGGTTACAAATACTAGTTCATCTACTGGAGTAACCAATGATATTGAAAAGGAAAAAACTCATAATGAAAAATGTGAGATTCTAAAGAAAAATGATACCTCTTTTGAGTTAAAAACAGATAAAGTAGAAAAAAATACAAATCCATTAGAAACTTCAAATTCAACTGTACCAAATACTGTTACAAAACAAAAATGTTACAACTTCATCTACAGATAGATCAGCATCTTCAACAGAAAAAGAAGAAACTACTCAAGAAAAAACAATTGAATGGAAATCTAGTTAGTACTGAAAAAGGAACTGTAAAGGAAGTTGTAGAAGAAGGGTGTACGTTATAACAGACTTTCTTCAACAGCAAATAATAATAACGATAAAGAAGCCTTTATTCGAGAAAAAGAAGGGTTTAAAAGGTGATGATGAAGGAAATATAAACATTGATTTAACCTTTAAAGAACGTTCAGATGATCAAAAAGGACGTTTTGGAGTTTATGTAAATTATAAAGATAATAAAAAAACAATATTTTTTTGTTGGATATGATAAAGAAGGGTGGTTCTGGCAATATAAAAGGGCCTAATACAGATACTTGGTATAATAAGCAACGTGTAGCAGCACCTTCAACTGATTCAGAAAAACCATCTAGAAATTTCCTATAAAAAAGATGGTCAATTAAATGCAACAAATAACGGAGTTAATTTATTCTCTACAGTATTAGTTCCTGAAACTGTTAAAAAATGCTTTAAATGGTGTTAATAAAGTATTATTAAAAAGCAGGTACATGGGGAGACGAAATTACTAAAGTTGATGTCAAAACAGATAACCAAGAAAAATGTAAAAGCAACAGAAGAAACAAGTGCTGTCAATAAGGGTTTAGAAAAAAATGATAAAGATGTTCGTTACGAAACTCTTCATTCAGATGTATTAAAAGGCAGTGATTGATACAGCATTTCCACGTGTAAAACAATATGAATTAGATGGAAAAAAACTTTAACTGGTCAAGTACAAAAAAATTTCTCAAATGAGTATTAATGGTCAAACCGTAACACCAACTGTTACATACCATAGAGATAGTGATACTACAGCAACTTATACACTTAAGGTTAAAAATGACACTGAATTTATTGATGCAGAAATCACTGTAAAATTAGAAAGTTGTTGGTAATGAAAATGCATTTTGATGTGACAAAAATTAAAAATAATAATCATGTTGAAATGGGTAAAAGAAATAGATAATGTGAAAAATTAATTCAAACAATCGAGTTCCCAGGTAACTCACTCGTATCAGTAGGGTTCTGATAAAAACAGATGCTAAAGTTTGATGGTGCAAAAATGTCCAATAATACTCGTAAGTCTGGTGATGAACACATTGATTTGAAGAAAAGGTGTTATGAAAGATTTTGCAGATGCATATATGTATGGATTTGTATCATCAAATGAATTATCTGCAGCAGTATGGAGTAATTCTCAATTTCAGTTATGGCGGTGGAAATCGTGACTTTTACACGCTTTAACAGCATTTATTGAACGTGTGGAAGGTGTGAATTATTTAGGGTATTCAAAGTTCTCCATACTATTACCAACGTGCTCATAATAATCTAGTATATCCAGAATATACTCTTGAACTACCAAGTTCAAAAAGTAGTGATTACAAAAGATGCGAACAATGATAATAAAGTAGATTGGCAAGATGGTGCAATTGCATATCGAAATATTATGAATAATCCAAAAGGGATCAGAAAAATGTTCCTGATTTAGTAGCATACCGTATTGCTATGAACTTCGCATCTCAAGCACAAAATCCATTCTTGATGACATTTAGATGGAATTAAAAAAATTAATCTTCACACAGATGGGATTAGGTCAATCCATTTTTACTTAAAAGGATACGGTAGTGAAGGGACATGATTCTGGTCATTTGAATTATGCAGATATTGGTAAACGTATTGGTGGGAGCGAAGACTTCAAAGACTTTAATTGCAAAAAGCAAAAGAATACGGAGCAAAAAAATTGGTATCCATGTCAATGCTTCTGAAACTTATCCAGAATCTAAATATTTCTCAGAAGCAATTTTACGTAAAAATCAAGATGGAAGCTACATGTATGGATGGAATTGGTTAGATCAAAGGGATTAATATTGATGCTTCTTATGACTTGGCACATAATCGTCTTCAACGTTGGAAAGATTTAAAAGATAAATTAGGTGAGGGTCTTGACTCATTTATGTGGATGTATGGGGAAATGGTCAATCTGGAGATAATAGTGCATGGCCTTCACATGTATTAGCAAAAAGAGTTGAACTCGCTAGGGTTGGAGAATGGCAATTGAGTGGGGGACATGGTGCTGAGTATGATTCAACTTTCCAACACTGGGCTGCTGACTTTAACATATGGAGGATTTACAAATAAAGGGATTAATTCAAATATTGTTCGTTTTCATTCGAAATCATCAAAAAGATTCTTGGGTGGGTGATTATCCTAAATATGGTGGTGCTGCAGATTATCCATTATTAGGTGGATATAATATGAAAGACTTTGAAGGTTGGCAAGGTCGAAGTGATTATGAAGGATATATTCGTAATTTATTTGAAAATGATGTAATGACAAAATATTTCCAACACTTCAAAGTAAATCGTTGGGTTAATGGAAAGCCCAGTAACCATGAATAATGATGGTACAAGCTACAAATGGACACCAGAGATGGAAGTTGGATTAACAGATGATCACGGAAATACAGTTAATATTAAACGTAAATCTAATAATCCAAATGAAGTAGGTTATCGTCAAAGAATAGTAACTTTAAATGGAAGAGTCATTGAAAATGATGGTAGTTATTTAGTTCCCTTGGAATTGGGATGCAAATGGAAAATGCATTAACTACTGATAAGGAAAAATGTATTTCTATACGAATGAATCTTCTACAACAGAATGGACATTACCAGAGGATTGGAATGTAGATAAAGTATACCTCTATCGTTTAACGGATCAAGGAAAAGCAAGATCTTGTAGAGGTTAAGGTTGGGAGCGGATCGTAAGATTCATTTGAAAGGAGATGCTTTCCAACCATATGTACTTTATAAAAACTCCTCAAGGTAAAAAGACAATGGTTTGGAGTGAAGGAACTCACTTATATGATCAAGGATTTTAACAGTGGTAATTTAGATCATTGGAAAAAACAGGAGATGCTGAGCATGCTGAAATTGTTAAGTCACAAGGTTCTAATGAAATGCTTCGCATTCAGGGAAATAAAGAACGAGTTACTTTGAAAACAAACATTAACAGATTTGAAACCAAATACAAAAATATGCAGTATATGTTGGTGTAGACAATCGAAGTGATGCAAAAAGCAGATATTACAGTTAAAGTTGGAAAACAAAACAATTTCTAATTATACTAATAAATCTATTGCAAAAAAATTATGTACAAGCCCATGCACATAATACATCTCCTAAAAAAATGCAACAGTTAATAATACAAGTTATTTCCAAAATATGTATGTTTTCTTTACAACTGGTGATGATGTTTCAAATGTAACTCTTGAATTAGGAAGAGACGCAGATAGTAAAAGGCTACTTATTTTGATGAAATTCGTGTCTTTGAAAAATCATTCTGTAATGTATGGAGATGGACATGATACAGCAAGTGGTAAATTTAAACAAAAATTTTTGAAGATGTACCACAAGGAATTTTTCCCATTTGTTGTTGGTAAATGTAGAGGGCGTGTCAGATAATCGTACACATTTATCTGAAAAAAACATGCTCCATATACTCAACGTGGTTGGAATGGTAAAAAAAGTAAATGATGTTATTGAAGGAGATTGGTCATTAAAGACAAAATGGATTAACAAGTCGTGATAAACTTGTTTATCAAACTATTCCTCAAAATTATCGTTTTGAAGCAGGAAAAACTTATAAAAGTTACTTTTTGAATATGAAGCAGGATCAAATGGAACATATGCATTTGTAGTTGGTCGTGGAGAGTTGGATCGAAGAAGTAAATTGACTAAGTATGATTTATCAAATACATGGGAAAGTGAAAATAAACCGAAAAAGTCACATTCTATGTTGAAGGAGATAAAAAGGTGATACTTGGGTAGGGATTTTTTCAACAAGTAAAAGGTCCTGATACAAAAACAAGATACTGATAATAACGAAATTAATTTCAAAGGTTATAAGGATTTTATGATGGATAATCTTGAAATTGAAGAAGTGAATCTTACTGGTAAAATGCTTGTTAAGGATGCCTTTGAAAAAGACTCAACCTGTTAAGGATGAACAATATACAAAAAGAAACCTTAAATGCATATAAGGATGCGGTTTCAGCTTTGTTAGATGTAGAAGATAATATATCAATTAAGAAGCAAAAACAATTAATTGAAAATGTACAAATAGCAAAAAGAAAATCTAGTAGTAAAAAGAACTTCACCAGATATGAGTGAAATTGAATCAATTGATGCAGTTTCAGAACCTCAAGATTCACCATGGTTTGCCTTTGATAATGATCCAAGTTCATTATGGCATACTCCATATGGAGAATTGAATTTAGAAAAACCATTAACTGTAACATTTAAGAAACCTATAGAAGCCACAAAATTTGAATATGTACCTCGGGCAAGTGGACAGAATGGTCGTGTATTAAAAGGGACAATTAGTAGTTGTTGATGAAGAAAATAAAGAACATACTTTTAATTTTTAATGGTTGGGAAAAATAATGCTAAAAACAAAAGTGATTAATTTTGATAAACTATTAAAAATTAAGAAGGCTATCTTTACAGGGAATTCAATCATATGGTGATTATGGACATATTTCTGCAGCAGAATTACGTTTTTGTGAAACCAGTAGATAAAGAACAACCAATAGATGATAAAAAGAATTAATGGCAGAAGTTGAACGTGTTTCTAAGATTAATAAGAAACATGCGATTGAAGCATTAAAAAAACAGTTACGTCTTATAGAGAAGAGTTGGAAAAATTATAACTTTATTAACTCCAAATTCTATTACTAAAATGGTAGAGTATTTAAAAACAATTACAGAGGAAGACCCACAACCGACTCCAGAGCCGACTCCAGAGCCAGCGCCAGAGCCACAACCGACTCCAGAGCCAGCGCCAGCCACAACCGGCTCCAGAGCCTGCGCCAACACCAGAGCCAGCACCAGCACCAGCTCCAGCGCCAAAACCGGAACCAGCACCAACACCAGCTCCAGCACCAACACCAGCGCCAGCGCTCAAAACCAGAAACTCCAAACAGTTACATTACCATTATATGAAACAGAAGGAGTTAAAGTAACTTTAAATAAAGATAAAACATTTGCTAAATTTGAAGATGAAAATGGCGATACGCCAGTTACTGTTGAAATTGCTACGAAACATCTAGATAAGAATATTAAGCTGTTAGAAAGTAGAAAAAGTTGATAGTTCTATTCCAGTATTGGCTAATAAGGAGTATATGTTGCGTATGAGATTTCATTGTAAAAATAAAGAAGGAAAAGAAGTTCCTGTACAAGGTGAAGCTAAAGTAACAGTTCCTGTAGGAAAAGAAGTTGATAAAGCATACTATTTGACAAGTGATACAAAGGAAATTGTTAATGAAGTACAGTTTTGAAAAAAAGGAGAAGGAATACTGTTAAATTAAAAAGTAGAACCACTTTAGTTTATATGCAGTTACATTTAAAAACAGTAGCAACAGTTAAACCGAGATAAACCAGAAAACTGGTGAAGAAAAACCAAATATCGTACAACTCAGTCAACCAGATAAAAGCTAAACAGAATGGTGAACAAGAAGCTACATACAACTCAACAAGTTAATCATGCAAAAAGATAAACTTAGTGATGGACAGTCAATTCAAACTGTTAAACCTCAAATGAGGAAAAACAACAAAGTAACTCTGAACAAGGAAAAGATTTAAAAAAATGAAAACTGAAACTCTAACAACAACTGAAGAAAAAGGTAACTCGTATTGAAGCTAGAGAGGAGTTACCAAGAACAGGATCTGTTTCAAGTTTAGGAGAAATGATTATCGCTAGGGGTATTGCATTATTAGGAGGAGTGTTTGTTAGTAAAAAAGAAAAAGTAACATATAAATAAATGCTTACAGGAAAAGTCTCTAGTATTTAGAGGCTTTTTCCTTGTTATTTTAGATTAAAAGCCTATTAATGAAATAAAATTTTGCTATAATAATGTTAAAGTTTATTCAAAATGGAGGTGATATCATGTCATTGATTAAAATTGAAAACTTTAACATTTTCGTATTTTTCATCTACAAAAACCAGTGTTTGATGACGTGAGTTTTTCTTTAGACACAAATTGGAAAAACGGGATTAATTGGTAGAAATGGAATCGGAAAATCAACCTTTGTTTAAGTTATTATTAGAACAAGAATCTTACCAAGGAAAGATTCATAAAAAGTGTTGAATTTGTTCAATTTCCACCTAATCATCTGGATTTTTCAAAGACTGGGATAGAATTACTGCAAGAGTGGACAGCGCAAGAAGATGAGTGGAAAGTGTATCGTGAGCTTCATCAGTTGCAGTTAGATGAAAGTATTATGGATAGAAAATTTGAAACTCTTTCTAAAGGAGAACAAAACTAAACTTCTTTTGGCGATATTATTTACGAAAGATAATGGGATTTTTACTCATTGATGAACCAACGAAATCATCTTGATGTGAATGGAAGAAAAAAATTGTATGTGATTATCTGAAGAGCAAAAAAAGGATTTTTTTATTGATTTCTCATGATAGAGATTTTTAGATGGATGTATTAATCATGTCATTTCTTTTAATCGAAACTCAATTGATGTACAATCAGGTAATTTTACGTCATGGTATGAAAATAAAAGTATCGAAAGATCAGTATGAGTTCAATCAAAAATGAAAAAATTAAAAGTGAGATTGAACGATTAAACAAGGCAGCAAGACAGACAAAAGTTTGGTCGAATAAAAGTTGAAAATACGAAGAATGGTGTGAAAATTTCTGGTATAAAAGCCAGATAAAGGACGTATTGGGACATTTGTCAGCAAAAATGATGCAAAAAGACAAAGAATTTAGAAAAAAACGTCAGCAAAAAAAGCAATCGAAGAAAAAGAAAAATTTATTAAAAGATCTTGAAAGAAAAGATAGTTTATTCCTTCGTCCTTTACAACATCATAAATCTTTGCTTATATCTGCTAGTGAGTTGAGTTATCAATTTGGAGAAAGAAAACTATTTTCTAATATCAATTTTGAAATTCATCAAGGGGATGTCATTGCTATAAATGGAGTAAATGGTAGTGGAAAAATCAACACTTATTAAAAATTTTATTAGGGGAATATCTTGACTATATTGGTGAGTTAAAAAAATAGCGAAATCATTTAGAATTTTCATACATTTCACAAGATACTTCATTCTTGGAAGGAGATTTAATGAAGTATATTCATAGTCAAGGAGTAGATGAAACTACTTGTAGGACTATTTTAAGTAAATTAGATTTTCCAAAAAGAATTATTTGATACAAATATGAAATTGTATAGTGATGGTCAAAAAGAAAGTATTAATTTCTATTAGTCTTTCCAAACCTGCTCATCTATATATTTGGGACGAACCTCTAAATTATATTGATGTCATTTCAAGAATACAAATTGAAGAACTAATCAAAGAAGTGAAACCAACCTTGATTTTTAATTGAACACGATCAAACGGTTTGTCAAATCATATTGCGAATAAAATCATACAAATATAGAAAAAAAGTCGACTCACGTCGACTTTTTATTCTTCAACATCTTCTGCGCTAACACCCATTAAGACTGGTAAAAATCATTGGGCGGCGAGCGGTTTGTTTATATAAATAAAGGATTTAATGTATCGATAATAAGATTACGTAATGATCTCTCATTTAAAGGCTCATCAGCTTCATTAATGAAGGCTTGTAATTCTTCTTTTAACACTTGTTGAGCTTGGTTTAATAATTCACCGGATTCACGCATATAAATAAATCCGCGAGATAAAATTTCAGGTCCTGTTACTAATTCACGTTCATCATAATCAACAGTTGCAACGACAATCACTAAACCGTCTTGAGATAAAGTTTTACGGTCACGTAAAACGATATTTCCGATATCTCCAATACCATTTCCGTCTACATAAACATCTCCAGCATAGAAATGTCCAGCACGACGAGCAGAGTCACTAGTTACTGCTAAAATATCTCCATTACTTAAAATGAATGAATTTTTCTTTAGGAATTCCAACTTGACTTGCTAAGTTAGCTTGGATTTTTTGCATTCTGTATTCACCGTGAACGGGCATGAAATACTTCGGTTTTCATTAATCGTAACATTAGTTTTTGTTCTTCTTGAGAACCGTGTCCTGAAGTGTGAATATTATTTAATTTACCATGAATAACTTCAGCTCCAGCTTCAGATAGTAAGTTAATCACACGATTTACTGCAGCTGTATTTCCTGGAATAGGAGAGCTTGAGAAGATGACCGTATCTCCAGGTTGTACAGAAATTTGACGGTGATTTCCATTGGCAATACGACTTAAGGCTGCCATTGGTTCACCTTGCGATCCTGTACATAAAATAATCACTTCTTCAGCAGGATATTGGTTAATATCACGACCATCGATAAATGTATCATCTGGCGCAGAAATATATCCTAATTCACGAGAAGTCGCAAAGCTAGCTTCCATACTGCGTCCAAAGACAGCAATTTTACGTCCAGTTGCTACTGCAACATCTGTTACTTGTTTTTAAACGAGAAACATTTGATGCAAAAAGTAGCGAAAAATAATACGACCTTCTACACGTTGGATAATTTCTTTAATCGATTGTCCAACGACTTGTTCTGATTTCGTGAATCCTGGAACTTCTGAGTTCGTACTATCTCCCTAAAAGAACTAGGACACCTTCTTCACCAATTTGAGCCATTTTGTGTAAATTAGCTGGTTGACCTACTGGTGTGAAGTCGAATTTATAGTCTCCCGTAAATACAATATTTCCAGGAGGAGTTTTAATGACAATACCGAATGCATCTGGAATAGAGTGAGTAGTGCGGTAAAAAACTTACTTGAGTTTTTCTAAATTTAATAACCGAATCTTCATCTATTTCATGTAAGATAGCATCTCGAAGTAAGCCATGTTCTTCAAGTTTGTTTCGAATAAGTGACATTGCCAATTTAGTCGCATAAATTGGAATATTCACTTGTTTAATTAAGAAAGGAATACCACCAATATGGTCTTCGTGTCCATGAGAGATGAAGAGACCTTTTACTTTACTTTGGTTTTGAATAATATAGCTATAGTCAGGAATAACATAGTCAATTCCTAATAAATCATCTTCAGGGAACTTAATTCCAGCATCTAAAAATAATTAATTCATCCTGGAATTGGACGCCATAGGTATTCTTTCCGATTTCACCTAAACCACCAAAAGCGAATACGCCCGTTTCATTATTTTTTTGATTGTTGGTTTCATTAGTTAAACACCGTAACTTTGAAATCAGGATTTTTGTTCATATGCTAAATGTTTTTCATCTAATTCTTGAATGAATTCAACATTATATTCAGTATTTTTCGTCAACTAGGCGACGAGCTTCCACTTTATCTTGAGCTTCTACATATAGAGATAAAAGTATTTTTCACGACGTGGTGCTTCATTTTTTTGATGGTTGGTAAAGTAATTTTAAAAATCATTTTATAACTCCTTATTTGTTCAATTTATTTTCAAAAATTATTTTAACACAAAAAGTACACTTTAAGTACAATTATCTGTGTAGTTTTTGTTGGATGATAGGAAATACATCCTTCGGTTCTTTAGCTACATCACAAGAGATTTCCTGCATCCATTTGATGATACTTTTGTAAAATTGAATCGGATGCCAATTTGCTTGAATAGCTCCTTTAATATCTGAATGGATATCGTCTCCGACCATAAAATATTCATCAGCAGAAATTTTTGACTCGACATGATGAAAAAGCTTGGATACTTGGTTTTAGCTTGAATGGATTCTGAGATAAACCAAAAATCTTCAGAAATCCAGTTGGATAAGTTTAATTGGTACAGTTTATTTTTTTCTGATGGTCGGTTGGACCATTCGTCAAAATAGCGATTTGATATGATTCTTTATTGCATTGTTGAAATACCTCAATCCATTCCTCAGAAAGAGTAATTGCATTTAAAGTATCTTGATAAGCTTTATGAAAATGCTTGGATTTTGTTCAGGGATAAAGCTCAATTCCTACATCTTTAAAAAGTATTGAAAAACTCTGTCATTGATGAGATTCTGTTTTAAAGTCATATCTCCTGCAGAAAATTTGTTTCAAAAGCTTCATCACTTCTTACTTGATAAAAAAAATGGTAGACATTTTGGCATCAATATTAGGTGTTGCAAATCGACAAAACGTTTTAAAAATACTTCATTTTTAGAATAAAAGGGTATCATCTAAATCAAATATCACTGCAATTTTCTTATCCAATTACGACAGCTCCTTCTGGAATATAAAGTGGTTGAGTTTGGTTAATATGATCATAGAACATGACTCCGTTTAAGTGGTCAATTTCATGTTGAACCACAATAGCTTCATAGTCTGTCAATGTTTTAACTTTCTTCACCTTCTGGTGTGAAATATTTCACTGTAATTCGCTGTGGTCTTAATACCACTCCAGGAACTTCTCGATTAACGGATAAACATCCTTCGCCTTCTTTTAAGCAAGTTTTTTTAACAGATTCTCTTAAAATACGAGGATTAATCCATACTTCATCAAGTAGGGCAGGGTTCATCTTCATAACCAGGAATTAAAAGAGCAATCATTTGAATTTCTTTTCCTAATTGTGAGCAGCTAAACCAACTCCAGCACGTAATTCATATTTTGCAGCAATTTCTTCATCTTGACTATTATGTAGAAATTCTAGCATTTCTTTTAGCTAAATGCTGTAAGTCATCTGATAATGGAAAACTAATTTTTCCGCTCGCTTTCTCAAGAGCAGGATGACCTTCTAAGACAATATCTTTCATTGTAATCATTTTAATTTTTCTACCTCCTATTTGCTTCTTTTCCTTTAGCATTATAGCATTTTTGAAAAAGAAAACCATGCTAGAAAGTGAGTTTTAAGAGTTTATCCTTCATTCTCTAAGAATGGGTTTAAAAGGAGGAATAAACTACCCAATGTGCTCTTTTTCTGTTACAATGAAAGGAGTATTTCATAAGTAAAGGAATTGAAATGATGCTTTTTGGAAAAAAAGAAAAAGAAACGAAAACTATTGAATTAGATAAGACAAATATTCCTCAACATATTGCTGTCATTATGGATGGTAATGGACGTTGGGCGAAAAGTAGAAATTTACCTCGAATTGCTGGTCATAAAGAGGGAATGAGTACGGTTAAAAGAATAGCCATTGCTGCAGATGAATTAGGAGTAAAGGCTATGACAATGTATGCGTTTAGTACAGAAAATTGGAAGAGACCAACCGAAGAAGTGAGCTTTTTAATGAAACTTCCGGGTGACTTTTTAGTCTCATTTATGCCTGAATTGCAAGAGAGAAATATGCGTATCCGTTTAATTGGATTTTATCGATCAGTGCCTGAAGCAACAAGAAGAGTCGTTGAAAAAGCTGTTGAGGATACAAAAAGACAATACAGGAATGACGCTATGTTTTGCTTTAAATTATGGTTCTAGAGCAGAAATTCTCCAAGCAGTAAAAAGAAATTGCAGTAGATGTTTTAATGGTGAGTATGATGCGGAATCTATTAATGAAGAAGTATTTGCGAACCATTTACAAACGAAATTTTTAGGAGATTTATCAGAGCCAGATTTAATGATTCGTACAAGTGGCGAACAACGGTTAAAGTAATTTTTCTTTTTATGGCAATTAGCCTATAGTGAATATTATTTTACAGATATTTTTTTGGCCAGATTTTAGTAAAAGAAGATCTAGAAGAAGCGATTTTAACGTACCAGAAACGTCAGAGACGATATGGAGGATTAATTTCATGAAGACACGGATCATCACTGCCATTGTTACCTTTGATGATGTTTATTCCTGTTTTAATCATAGGTGGACATTTATTAAAAGCAGTTATTGCATTTTATCATTTGTTGCTATTTTTGAATTTTTCAAATGAAGAAATTATCTATTTTTTTCTATTGAAGGAATCTTTAACTCTTATAGCTACCCTATCGATTATTTTTGCAAGAGCGCCAATTATTGAATTGCCAGTAGGAGTTGATTTCTTTTATATTTTCTTCCTTTGTGTCATGTTATTAATGTCATTAACGGTATATAAAAAGTGAGACATTATCTATTGAGGATGTCAGTTTCTTATCTCTTATAGCTTTTATATGTTGGTGGAGGATTTTTCCGGAATTTTATTTGTACGTGAATATGGTTTTGGAATGGTCGTATTTTGTTTTTCTGTATTATATGGGGAACTGATACGTTTGCTTATTTTACAGGAAGAGCTTTTTGGAAAACATAAATTAGCTCCAGCGATTAGTCCGAATAAAAACAATTGAAGGTTCTATTGGGTGGAGTGATTGGAGCGATTGGTTTAGGGACTATTGCTTTAAAATTATTTAACCCACTAGGATTTCATTTTATTGAAATGACTATTTTAATGATTGCCTTTATCCGTATTTGGACAATTAGGTGATTTAGTAGAATCTGCTTATAAACGTAGATTTAATGTAAAAGATTCTGGGAAAAATTTTTCCAGGTCATGGAGGAGTATTAGACCGATTTGATTCAACATTTTTGCAATGTTTATGTTTCAAATTGTATTGAAATTTATTGGTACTCATTAAGGAGGACATATGATTAAAACAATTATTGCATTTTATATTTGTATTTGGTGTCATTGTGACTATTCATGAATTTGGGCACTTTTATTTTGCAAAACGTGCAGGTATTTTAGTAAAAGAATTTGCCATTGGAATGGGGACCAAAGGTATTCCAAGTGCGTAAAAGGTGAGACGGTTTACACATTTACGATTACTACCCGTTGGTGGATATGTTCGTATGGCAGGTCATGAGGAAGAGTGATCAAGAGATTAAACCTGGTATGATGGTGACACTTCGATTAGAAGATGGAATTGTTCAACAAATTTCATTTGATCCATCAACTGAATTAGAACAAAGGTATTCCTTTCCAAATTGAATCTTGTGATTTGAAAGAAAAAGATGGTAGTAAAGAGGATATAAAGCCTCAAAAAGAAAGAATTAGAAAATATTAAAGGTTTCTAAAACAGCAACCATTATTGAAGAAGATGGTACATGAAGTATCTGTTGCTCCAATTGAACGTCAATTTAATTCTGCTAGTTTAAAAGACCGTATGTTAACAACTTTTGCAGGACCGATGAATAATTTTATTTTATCGATTATTACATTTATTATCGTGGCATTTTTAGCTGGAGGAGTTCCTTCTAATGAAGCAGTAGTTGGAAACTTTGCAAGTGAATCTGCAGCTCAAGTAGCCGGATTACAAGTTGGAGATAAAATTATTGAAATTGAAGGGAAAGCCAGTTCAAAAATGGGGGAGACATTAGTAAACAAATTTCTCCACGTGCTGACCTTGAAACGAAACTTGTGATTGAACGAAATGGAAATCAACAAACGAGTTGTGGTGACTCCTAAAGCGTATGATTTATCAGACGGTTCTAAAGTTGGTATTTTAGGAATTGAATTTTGCGAAGAAAAACAGATGTATTGTCTAAAAGTACTTTATGGTTTTACTCAAACATGGTTTGTCATTAGTTCTGTATTCTTAACGATTGCATCATTCTTTACAAAAAGGATTTTCTATTAATCATTTAGGTGGTCCAGTAGCGATGTTTTCACTAACTTCTCAAGTTGCTCAAAGCGGAGTTGTTTCTGTTTTGAATTTTTAGGATTAATTAGTGCCAATATTGGGATGATGAATTTATTACCAATTCCTGCATTAGATGGAGGTAAAATTAGTATTGAAATATCATCGAAGGGAATTCGTAAGAAGCCTCTAAAACCGGAAAATGAATCCTATATTACAATTGCAGGGGCAGTATTTCTTTAATCATTTTAATGATTTTAGTGACATGGAACGATATTAGTAAATTATTTTAACAAGTAACAGGAGGTAAGTGATGGTTTTCTATAGCAATTTAATAGAAAAACCTCACTTATTTTTCAGTTTTAGAGAGGAGTGATGCAAGTGTCAGAACATCAACAACAATTATTTTTTTAACGTTAATGAATCAATTGCAGTTAGACAAAGAAGAGTTTTTTACAACCAGATTTTGATCAAGCCTCATTAATAAAAATTGATATTACGAAAAAGTATTCCAGAATGGTGTTTTAATATTGAGACGAATCATGTGATACAGTACGAGAAAATTTCAAACGTTTCTATGAACAATTAAAACAGACCTATGAAAAATTGCTCAAGTAAAGATTAGTAGTCAAAACGAGAGAAGAATCTCAAATTACCCAAGAACAAATTCAAGCGTATTGGGAAATGGTTCTCTTCCAATTACAACAAGAATCACCTCTTGTAGTCCAATTACTATCAGGACAAATCCCTACTTGGAATCAGAAAAAATACAATTTCATTGTCCAAAATGAAATTACCAAAATCTCATGTCAATGAAAATTACATCAAAAAAATTCAACAATATTTTGAGAATTTTTGGTTTCCAAAAATGGGTGTGATATTATTGTCAATGACGAATTAGGTAGTCAATTAGAAGAAGAGTTACGAATCAAACATGAAACTGATTGAACAAGAGTATCAAGAAAAAGCTGTTCAACAAAAGAAGTTCAGAAACTGCAGCTTCTAAACCTGCTGCAGTTCATTCAGATTCATCTATTTTATATGGAAAAGAGATTCTGTAGTAATTTAGAAACAAGAGAGATCGTAGATATTTATGAAGAAGAGCGAAATGTATTAGTTGAAGCGCAAATTTTTGATATTGAAATACGTACAAGAAAAGCAAGTGGGCAAGTCCTTTGCTAATATCAAATGACGGACTACACTTCATCGATTGAGCAACTTTATTCCCATCAACAGCTGAAGATGAAGAACGTTTAGCAGCCTTGAAAAAGAACATGGGTCAAAGCTATGGAAATATTGAGATTAATAAATTTTCTCCAAGAATTAAATATGATTGTTCGAGATATGAATAAAGTCGAGCATATTGGTCGAATCGATCGTGCACCTAGACGACCAAAAACGAATTGAATTGCATTTGCATACAAATATGTCGGTCATGGATGCAACGAATTCTGCTAGTGATTTAGTGAAAGCAAGCAGCTAAAATGGGGGACATCCTGCTGTAGCTATTACAGACCATGCAAACTTACAATCTTATCCAGAAGCTCATGGAGCAGGAAAAAGGAAATAATATTAAAATTTTATATGGATTAGAAGGAAATATTGTCGATGACCAAGTGAATGTTGCCTATAATCCACAACATATTTTATTAGAAGATGCGACTTATGTAGTGTTTGACGTTGAAACAACAGGTTTATCAGCCATTTATGATTCTATTATTGAATTAGCTGCTGTTAAAAATGCATAAAGGAAATGTTATTGATAAGTTTGAAGAATTTATTGATCCAGGTCATCCTTTATCTGCAACAACGATTCAATTAACAGGCATTACAGATGATATGGTTCGTGGTTCTAAATCACAAGCTCAAGTATTAAAAGAATTTGCAGCTTTTACAAAAGATACGATTTTAGTTGCACATAATGCCAGTTTTGATATGGGATTTTTAAATACTGGATATGAAAAAGAAGGCTTAGAGAAAACGACTCAACCGGTCATTGATACATTAGAGTTATCCAGATTACTACATCCACAGTTAAAATCTCACCGTTTAAATACATTAGCCAAACGTTATAATGTTGCCTTAGAACAACATCACCGTGCGGTATTTGACTCAGAAACAACTGGACATTTATGTCATATTTTCTTAAAAAGAAGCAGCCAATGATCATGGGATTAATTTATCATGACCAATTGAATACGAACTTACACCCAGAAGAAGTGTTCAAAAATGGTCGTCCATTCCATGCTACGATTTTTGCAAAACATCAAGCAGGATTGAAAGAACTCTTTAAAGTAGTTTCAGCTTCAAATGTACAATATTTTTACAGAGTTCCTAGAATTTTACGAAGCATGTTAATTGAAAATAGAGATTCATTTTTAATTGGGTTCTGGATGTAGCGAAGGGGAAGTCTTTGAAGCAATGATGCAAAAAGGCTATGAAGAAGCTAAAGAAAAGGCTAAATTTTATGATTATATTGAAATTATGCCAAAAGCAGTCTATCGCCCATTAATTGATAAAGAACTCATTCGAAATGAACACCATCTAGAAGAAATTATTAAAAATCTCGTGAAAATTAGGAGAGGAACTAGATATTCCAGTTGTCGCAACAGGGAATGTTCACTACTTAAATCCGGAAGATAAAATTTATCGAGAAATTTTATTAACATCTGTGAATAATGGACAAAAATTAAATTATCCAGATGTTCATTTTAGAACGACGAATGAAATGCTAGATGAATTTCGCCTTTTTAGGAGAAGAAAAAGCTTTTGAAGTCGTTGTGACAAACACTCATTGGGTTAATGATCAACTAGAAGTGATTATTCCAATTAAAGATGACTTTATATACGCCTAAAAATTGAAGGGTGCAGAAGATGAAATCACAAAAATTAAGTTATGACTAAAGCTCATGAATGGTATGGAGAAGAATTACCAGAAATCGTTGAGAAAACGTATCGATAAAGAGTTAAAGAGTATTATCGGAAATGGATTCTCGTTATTTACTTAATTTCTCAAAAATTAGTGCATAAAAAGTAATGAAGATGGGTATTTAGTAGGATCTCGTGGATCTGTTGGTTCCTCATTAGTAGCGACATTTAACCGGAATTACCGAAGTAAATCCATTAGCGCCTCACTATCGTTGTCCAAACTGTTGTTATTCAGAATTTTTTTGATGATGGTTCTGTTGGTTCTGGTTTTGACTTACCTGAAAAAAGATTGTCCTAAAATGTGGAACACGACTTGCAAAAAGATGGACATGATATTCCATTTGAAACGTTCTTAGGATTCTATGGGGATAAAGTACCCGATATCGATTTAAACTTCTCAGGGGAATATCAGCCACAAGCGCATAACTATACAGAAAAGTATTATTCGGAGAAGACTATGTATCGTGCAGGAACCATTGGTACTGTTGCAGATAAAAACAGCCTTTGGATATGTAAAAAGGATATGAACGAGATTTAGGATTAGAATTTAGGCAAGCAGAAATTGATCGTTTAGCAAAAGGATGTACGGGAGTAAAAAGAAGTACTGGACAACACCCAGGGGGAATTATTGTAATTCCAGATTATATGGATGTTTACGACTTTACTCCAATCCAATTCCCAGCAGATGACCAAAATGCAGAGTGGAAAACAACTCACTTTGATTTCCATTCCATCCATGATAATGTGTTAAAACTCGACATACTTGGACACGATGATCCAACCGTGATTAGAATGCTACAAGATTTGTCAGGAATTGAACTGAAGGATATTCCACCAGATGATCCAGAAGTGATGAAAATCTTCGGTGGAACAGAAGTATTAGGCGTTACTCCAGAACAAATTGATTCTAATACGGGTACACTCGGGAATCCCTGAGTTTCGGTACAAAATTTGTACGTGGAATGTTAGAACAAAACAAAAGCCAACTACATTTACAGAGTTACTACAAATTTCAGGACTATCTCATGGTACAGACGTATATCTTGGAAATGCAGAAGAACTAATTGACTACATGGCATCCCACTTTCTGAAGTAATTGGATGTCGTGATGACATTATGGTGTACTTAATTCATAAAGGTGTTGAAAACGGTGCTGCTTTCAAAAATTATGGAAGGTGTACGTAAAGGGAAAGGGAATACCGGAAGACTATCAAAGCAATGATGCGAGAGAAATAATGTGCCAGAATGGTATATCGAATCGTGCTTGAAGATTAAGTACATGTTCCCTGAAAGCCCATGCTGCAGCTTATGTATTAATGGCTTTACGTGTAGCGTGGTTTAAAGTTCATAAACCTTTATTATATTACTGTGCTTATTTCTCAGTTCGTGCTCAAGACTTTTGATATTGTGGCAATGTCACAAGGAAAAAGAAATGATTAAACAAAGAATGAAGGAAATCCGTGATAAAGGAAATGATGCAAGTACTAAAGAAGTAAACTTATTAACCGTACTTGAATTAGCCAATGAAATGTGTGAACGTGGATTTAATTTTTAAAATGGTCGATATTGAAAAAGTCCGATGCTGTGAATTTTTGTGATTGAAGGAGATAGTTTAATTGCTCCATTTAGATCAATTCCAGGATTAGGGCTAAACGTAGCCAACAAAATTGTTGAAGCAAGACAAGAACAACCATTTATTTCTAAAAAGATTTAGCAACACGTGGGAAAGTTTCTAAAACTTTTAATTGATTATATGACTGAGAATAAAGTATTAGATGACTTACCAGATGAGAATCAATTATCCTTTATTTGATTTTTAATGAAAAAGCAAAATAGACGACTTCAGTCGTCTATTTTTATAATATTCTTCAATTTGTAAAAAGATTTGTAGTAATTTTTTTCTTGTAAGGTTTTTCGATTTTTGTGGATCCAATGTATTGTTATGAAGATAGAGTGAATAAGGGTATTTCTATTTGAATCGCCTCTATATTTGGGTTGCTTGGATACTTCATGAATAATATTTCCGCCTTTCAAAAGGCTTATCTAGCTGAGTTGATAAAGCGGCTTTCAAAACAATTTAAAATATAATTTAACGATTCTTTTTGATATTGTTGAACATTCTCTAGTACTGATAATAATTTTATCGGTCTCAAAAGTATTCATCATCATAGCTATGTAAATCTAGTAAAACAAATGATTGAATTATTTTTGTTTCTTTACTGTTATTTGTTTGAATATTGCATCGTAATAAGGAGTATAATATTCCTTTATCCATTGTTGTTGAATGGATTTTGAAGGATATTGTTTAAATAAAGGACTTCAAATTCGTCATATTTTGGGAATGATTGGAAATGTAGCATTTTTAGAACTATATTTTGAACGATTAACATCTACAATATATCTAGATAATTTTGAAGTAATTAGTTGTAAATGGAAAATCTTTTACAAATAAACCTAATTGCCAATCGGTATGAATTCTTTTTGCTTGCTGATTGATTCGATTTTTGAATCGATTCAGGAATTTCAATACCTGAATGAGGAATTGAAATAAGCAAGGAGAACAATTTTGTAGTATGAGAAATTGTTAAATAAAAAGTTCATAAAAATACCTCCTTTCATTATTGTAGTATAGTTTTTGTCATAAAAGAAAGTTTCTGCTGAAATCGATAATGTATTTAGTATAATGTTGTAAAGGGGAGTGAGATGAACCAAACGTGAAATTGATGAATTACATGATTATTTAAAGGAATTTACCTCAGAAGTGTTAACTTGTGCATCTAGTTTTAGAGAAAAAATACAATATATGCTTCATTTACGTATTATCCAGAATTTCAACATAAATTTTTATTATCGTATCGTAATGAAAATGATACAGTAGAATATGTGACGATAATGGTAATATATCTGAAGATGAATTAGAACTACAAAACAACGGAAATTTCAATGACTTATGGTGAAATGGTTGATATCGTATTGAGTCAATTATTAGAATTTCGCATATTATCAAAAAGCAAAAGTTAAAACAAGTTCATTTATTTTATAATTAGTTGTCTATCAAAAAGTGCATTTTATGAGTAGAATTTATCAGTATTGACAGTTATTATACATATTGTTATAATAACTTTGTACTGTTCTAGTAGCTCAGCAGGATAGAGCATTCGCCTTCTAAGCGAATGGTCGGGGTTCTGAATCCTCCTAGAACGTCATTAGAGAACGTTGAGTTTATCAACGTTCTTTTTTATCAAAGTATACGAAGTAGTTTGAAAGTAAAGCTACAAACTTTCGTTTTTTACTAAAAATGTGTTATAATAATGGAAATGTACCAAAAGAGTATAGATAAATTGGAGGGATTATGAATGAGTGAACCAGTTGTTGGATATATTCATTCTACAGAAAGTTTTGGTTCTGTTGATGGGACCAGGAGTTCGCTTTGTAACATTTATGCAAGGATGTCGTATGTGTATGCGAGTTTTGCCACAATCCAGATACATGGAATATTGGTGCAGGTCAAAAGATTACAAGTCAAGAATTATTAGAGGAAGCATTACGTTATCGTGCCTTTTGGGGTAAAAAGGTGGCGTAACAGTGAGTGGAGGAGAACCTTTACTACAAGTTGATTTTTAATTGATTTCTTTCAAACGTTGTAAAGCAATGGGAATTCACACTACATTAGATAGTTGTGGAATGCCATTTACGTATGATGAACCATTTTTAGTAAATTCGAAGAATTATTAGAATATACAGATTTAATTTTTATTAGATATTAAAACATATTGATGATGAACAACATAAAAATTGACTAGCTTGGACAAATAAAAATATTTTTACAATTGGCAGAATATTTATCAGAAAAAGGACAACCTGTTTGGATTCGTCACGTATTAGTTCCAGAACGTTCAGATTATGATGAGTATTTAGAACGTTTGAGTGAATTTGTATGCAGGATTGAAAAATGTATTAAAATTGAAGTTTTTACCATATCACCGTTTAGGCGTTTATAAATGGAAAACTTAGGAATCCCATACAAATTAGAACATATTGAACCACCAACAAAAAGAACGTGTAGCAAATGCGAACCGTATTTTAAGAACCCAAGAATATAAAGGATATTTAGATGTTTAGATTGGTTTTCAAACATAGTGTGGTAAAATAATCAGTATAAAATTTATAAAAGTGAGGATATAAGATGAGTAAATTATTAGTTTTTGGACACCAAAATCCAGATACAGATGCGATTACATCAGCTATTTCGCATGCTTATTTATTAAAAACAATTAGGAGAAGATGCAGAAGACAGTTGCATTAGGTGAACCTAATGAAGAAACTCAATATGCATTAAATTATTTTTAATAGAACAGCTCCACGTGTTGTAACTTCACTAAGTGAAGAAACAGTCGAGTAGCATAGTAGACCATAATGAAGTACAACAAAGTGCTGCTGATGTAGAGAAAGTTGAAGTGCACTATGTAGGTTGATCATCATCGAATTGCGAATTTCCAAACTGCAAATCCTCTATTCTATCGTTGTGAACCAGTAGGATGTACAACACAATTTTATATAAAATGTATAAAGAATATGGAATTGAAATTCCAAAAGAAATTGCAGGATTAATGGTTTCTAGCAATTGTTTCTGATACATTATTATTTCAAATCACCAACATGTACACAACAAGATATTGAAGCAGCTACTGAATTAGCTCGTATTGCTGAAATTGATGTAAATTCTATGGATTAGAAATGTTAAAAGCTAGGGAACAAATCTATCTACTAAAATCTGGAAGCAGAGTTAATTGATTTAGATGCAAAATCATTCCCAATGGGTTCGTTAATATGCGTATCGCTCAAGTAAATGTTGTGGATGAGCAAGAATTATTAGCTCGCAGAGATGCTATTAGAATTTAGTATGAAAGAAGCAAATGCAACTCATGGTTATGATACATTCTTACTAGTTGTAACAAATATTTTTAAACAAGGTGTTTCTACAGGATTAGTCGTAGGGGGAAGCTTTAGATACTGTTGCAAGCATTTTAATACAGAGTATGAAATGGTCTAATAATTTTACCAGGTGTTGTATCTCGTAAAAACAAGTTGTACCACCCATGACAGTTGCATTTGGAAAACTAAAATGAATTGATGTTTGAACTGAACTATTGATGACTACAAATCGATATGATGTTCGGATTATTTTATTTTTAAAATTGGAAAATGAAAGGATGAAGAGCAGTGAAAAATTTATTGGACTATTTAAAAATTTATTGCCTTCTGGTTCAGAGTGGGATATTGCTCATAACATTATTCGTAGAAAAGTATTCATAGTATGAAAAGATTTTATACACAAGTTTCTTGGATTGACCATTTTTACAAGATTTTTGAAACGGAAATATTATTAGGACTGCCTCAGGGAAGTATTTCCGATGATTCGACCATTGCTAGCTGAAAACTAGAACACTGTAAAAACTACACTTTGACGTATTACCTAGGCTTTTGAAATTCCTACAATTATTAGGGAGATTTAAGCAAATCATTTTATTGTTGGAAGAACAAATGATTATGGCAACCTGTGATGACGGTTAGTGAAGGATTTTATATATGGATCCTGAACAAAAATCGTTTGAAATTTTACTCAGTGAAAAAGATTTATTATTAGAAGATGTGAATCATGCAAATGCAATATTTAGAAGGAAACGAAGTGACGATTCCTATTCAAGAATCATTCAATTAGGGGGATACGGAATTATGGTTTTCCGTAAAACTCGATTGAATCAGTTCACTTTGAAGATATTCAAACATCTGATTTCCTTCATGCAAAATATTTTCAAATTAAAACGACTTACTGATTATGTAGCCGAGCGAAAATTTTCAAATTAAATCACATATTATTCGATTGCAATTAATGAACGGCAAAGAAATTGATGGACCTACTTGTATGGACTACGAGAAATTATGTTTTTGCAATTAAAGCGTTAGAATCAATTGAGCGTTTAGAAGAAATAGAATGGCCTATTTATATCAAAGATCTCGAACGAAAATCACACCCGATCATATTCGATATCATTTAAAAAGTGGGGAAACGCCCATGAGTATATTAAATGCAGTGTATCGAAAATATCGAAAAGATCCCAAAGTTGCCATTTAGTAAGTCTACTGTACTTTTTCCGGATTTTTACAAGCATTTCACGTTTAGAAAGTTTTATTCAACCTTCAAATTTATTATCTAGTGATTTTAGGGTATCTATTTTAATTCATCACCAATTGTTGGAATGGATTTATCCATTTCATTAATGATGCTAGCATTAAATATTCCCAGAGCTGATTATTTGTTATCGAGGAATTAGTCCTAGATTTACATTTTATTCCATTTACAAGTTTTTTGTGGAAGTCATTCGAGTATTAAACTTTTGAACCTATTTTTGATGATGTTTTATTAAATGTTATTTTTCGAGGAGTGTTGAACGGAATTTATATTTCGATTGCGCTAAAAGGGAATGCCTCCACAGGTGGAATGGATTTTATTGCCTTATTTCTTTTTCTAATCGAAATACGTAAAAACAATTTGGCAAAGAAGTATTTTTCTTTTAATATATTATTATTAATTGGTGCTATTTTTGGTTGAAATATGCAGGATACTCAATTTTTATTCCAATATATTCTCAAATGAAAAGTCATTAGTACTTTCCATCAACGATACCATCGTGTCACTTTACAAATTGCAACACGTTATGGCGAAGAAGGATGCAAGCTTATTTAAAAATATTCGTCATGGTATTTCGTGTGTAGAAGCCATCGTGGATTTTAGTCATGAGAGAAATGTATTTGTGCTATACAGTGTTATCATCTGTATGAATTAATTGATGCTATTTCTAGTCTTAAAAGAAGCTGATCCCAGTGTTATTATTAATCAGTCCAACAGAGAATTTTATGGTAGATTCCATAGAGATCGAGATAAAAGAAAGGAGAAGTCTATGAAAAATATATTAACTCAAACACTCACTTCAATACTAATGGTAACTATGGATCTTTTATCGTTTGATTAATGCTGTTGTGATTCCCAAACCAATTTGGTGAGTGGTGATAACAGGAATTACAGTGATTACTATATTATATTTATGGGTATTAATCCCAGGACTTCTAACTTAGTTATTAATATTGTTTTATTATTAATTGGATATCAATATTTTAGAGAGAAGAACAATGTTTTTATACCATTTATGCTGTCATTTTAATATCAGTATTTTTAGATATTACAGAGAGGGCATGTATCAATTTATTCCACATAATTCATTGTTAGCTAGCTATTGGTGGTGGCGTTGTAGGGTGCGGCATTAGGTTTGTGTACAAAGTTAGGGAAATGGAACGACAGCTAGTACGGATATTAATGCGATGATGTTGAAGAAATATTTAGATGGAAAGTACTGTTTCTTTATTATTATTAGATATTTTTGTTGTTAGTCCATTATCGATTATTTCTGATTTGGAAAAGTTGTTTATTACTATTTAATTTATTTATTTACAGCTAGTAGGATTAATCTCGTTTTAGAAAGGATTTAACTCTAAGAAATCATTTATGATTATTTCAAAAGAAAATAGAGGAAATTGGTTTCAAATACAAGAAAAATTAAGCGTGGAACAACGATTTCTAGACGGACATGGTTTTATTCTCGAAGAAACGAAAAGTATTATCGTAGCTAAACCGTCTACAAGATGACATTACAAAGAATTATTCAGTGTAAGATCCTCAGCTTTTATCACATTACAGAAGTACACTATAGTTATCGGTGAAGGATTTACTTATCAACCAGTAAATCATAAATATACACTTCCAAAAATGGAAGTGTATTTTCTAGCTATTGACTATAACGTAAATGTCATAGAATATAATCTAAGTGTTAGGAGGATTAAAAGATGTATTTCATTAAACAAGTGAGTGAACTTAGTGGTGTATCGGTGCGCACTTTATATCATTATGATAATATAGGTTTATTTTCACCCAAAAAGATGAAAATTTATTATCGATATTATAGTGAAGAAGACTTATCTTATTATAAACAATTTTATTATAAATATTTAGATTTTCTAAAGAAATTAAATACTTTTGCAACAAAGGAAGAGGACTTATTAACACATCTTCTACAAAACAATTAATGTTAATGCAAAATGAAAAGGAAAAATCCTAACATTAATTGATACATTAGAAAAGACAATTCTGTCTACAGAAAGGAAAATTAGGATGTCATCAGAAGATAAATTCAAAGGATTTAGTGTTTCAGATAATGAAAAATATAAAATGAAGCTATAAAAATATGGTGAAGAAGTGATTACACGAAGCCGAAGGAAAACAAAAAGGAAAAGAGGACATTGTAGCTGAAGGATTCAATCGCATTTTCATGCAGATAAGTTATTCAAAAAAGGAAGTCTAGTAACTGATGAAGTAAATGTAACTTGCAAAAGAATTCAATATATCACATATGTGTCAGTATGCCTTGATTGTACAATTGATGTATTGGCATAGGTTTAATATGCTAAAATGAAGAGTTTAGAACGAACTTAGATAAATACGGAGAAGTGTTACAATATGCATGTAATGCTATCTGCTAACAACATGTAGTCAAGTCATCAGTTGATTTATCACAAGAAAACTGAGTCGTTAAACTCAGTTTTGTTTTTATGTTAAAAATATCGATAAGTAATCGTTTAGCTTCTAGTTCAACCAAGTCAAAGAAGTGACTTCCATCTGTTTGCATTGTGAATATTGTTTAATTTGATACAGTGTTTAGAAGCAGTCTGTTTCATTAAGGATTCGGAAATCGTTCAAAATGTTGCTTATTCCATAAAAATAAATGGAAAAGCTTAAGAATGACTTAGCTGGTGTAACGTCTCTAGCTACGACCACTTCAAAATGATGCGAATTTTGTTTTGCAGTAGAGCGCAAATTGAATACCTCCACCAAAAATAAGAGTGATTGAATAGTCCTACTAATAAATTTTTATCAGCAATTTGAACAGGTTCATCATCGATTTGAATCGAGGCTTGAAATTTTTGATGATGTTTTAAAGGCATCTATAATTGGTGTTAAATAAGATAATTTATTTGAGACCAAATCGTTTTTCTGTGATTTTGATTGAAAAGTATTTAACTGACAAATAGCAGCATCAATTTCCAAATCCTAATGAATTAATTGCAATTCCTTTTATGAGCTGAGTCTTTTCATGATATGAAATGATTTCAAGTTGTTTAATCGTTTCGTTTTGTAGATGTTTTATAAATGTCGCAAATATCATGGGTAAATTTCATTTTCTCTTGCAAAAATCATTTCCTGTTCCTGAGGGTAAGTAAGCTACAGGAATTTCTTGATTGAATGCAATAAGAGAGAGATTGCTTCATTCAACGTACCATCTCCACCAATAATGATGATTTTATGTTCTGAAGTTAAGTTTTGAATAATACGTGGAATAATTTCAATCATTTCTCAGCATATTGTGTTAAATAAGTTGAAAAATGTAATGTTGTTTTTAGGCAATAGTCGACTAAGCGGTCGAATTGTTTTTCCATTTCCGCCACCGGAATATGGATTTGCAGCAATAATTAAAATGCATAGTGTTCTCCTTTAATGTACAATATTATAACAAATCGAGTTGATTTTTAAATGGTGAAGTGTTAAGATTGTGAGAATAAGATTGAGGTGATATGAATGTCCAATAATTTTTGAAGCGGTATTAAATCCAACTGGAAAAACATTAACGAAATGAAATGAAAGTAGTCTGTCATATCAAAATGTTCTCAGACATTTTGTTGATCCGATATTAGAGGTTACGAAAATTACTCCTGTCAGTTATCAATTTGGAGGTATTAAAACAGATACATTTGAAATATTCATTGATGGTGTAGAGTATGTCTTCGTACCCTGGTCAAAAGAAATGTATTTTAGGATGGGACAGTGGTTTATCAGGGCTATCTGGTCTTGACTGCAGTGAAGAAAGACAAGAATTAAGATATGAGTTAAAAACGATACTGCAATCAACAATTGACAAGTTCACTTTTAATGGAAAAAGGCTTTTTGGATCAAGATTTTTCTCATATTCACTTAACGACTGAATATATCGATGAAAAAATTAATGGTTCGACTTCACATTTAAGAGAAGTTGATATTCCTGCTTTATTAGTTGAAAAAGAAAGCCGACGTTTGTAGGCTTAAAATTTATTGGGCATTATAATGTTATTTCAGGACTATTATCAATAGCATGCAAATCAAACAGAGAAATCATTCAAAAATATTCAAAAATTATTACTGCCAGAAGGACAAGGAAATCATTTTTTTAAGAGAGTATCCAACTGTAGGAAGAAAATCACCTTTGTTTATTCAACAAAAATCAATTGAATCCTGATTTGTTTGATTGTTATATAGATGATGCTGATTTCATATTTCTGAATTAAAAAGAGATCTAGAGCGACATGGATTTAGTTTATTACAGGGAAGATGAGTGGGAATATTGTTGTGGTGCAAGTTGTCGTCGTTTGTTTAAATGGGGAAACTCAGTTTGAAACGTCAATTATTTCATAAAAATATTTCTCCTTTATGGAAAGAGAATATGTTTCGGATTAACGATTGCAAATGCTGAATTTGGTCCGAGATTAATTGATGATGAGCATTATACGAAAGGTGGTTGGTTAGAGGAGACTCATAAAGGCACCCGATTATTAATTTATTGCCTTTATCTTCGTATTATCGTGGTGAAGGAATGAGGATAAGGAGAAAGAGTTAATTCCTGGATATTATTGCGTAAGAAGAGTGTTGCGTATCGATTTCGAATTGATAGTTTTTGAATAGAAATTTATAGTAGCTAGGACGGCAGACCTCGCAAAGCGAGTCTCATGCCCTAAAATTTGAGCCTCGGTCTCAAATTTTCCTACAACATAAGCCATTTTTGGCTTATGTTGTTTCAACTACTATAAAATTTATTCTTTTTGAGTGTGATAATTAGAGAAACGTATAAAATAATTAGACTATTCATAGTAGCTAAGGATGCAAGCAAACCTAGCGGTTTCATGTTTCTATGAAATGTCTATGATAGTCTTTTTGTCAAAAAGTCAAAAAAAGTCAAAGAAAAATGTTTGACCTTTATTGACTAAAGGTGTATACTATAAACATCAAAGAAATTTGATAAAGAAATGGAAGAAAAAGAATGGGGAAGCAAGATGAATATTGAAAAATGACAACGATGATGCAACAATCACTTGCTCAGGCACAAGAAATTGCGCAAAATAGAAAACATCAAGAAATCGATGTCTCACATTTGTGGAAAGTGTTTTTAACGCCAAATCATTTTGTGAGAAATCTATATGAAGATGTCCATGTTCCAATTTCAGAATTAGAAAAATTTGTGGATGAAAAGATTGATCAATTACCAGTCGTAGAAGGAAGCCAAGTCCAATATGGTCAAAGCTTTAAGTCCATCTTTATACCAATTACTAACAAAAAGCAGATGAAATTCGACAACAATTTCAAGATGAATATTTAGCAACTGAAGTGATTGTATTAGCTTTTAATGGAAAACGAATCATCCAATTAAAGAATTTTTATTGAAACATCAAGTAACAAAACAAGTATTTACAAGAAAAGAATTGAAAAATTGAGAGGAGGAAGTCGTGTGACTAGTCAAAAATCAAGAAAAATCAATATGAAGCATTAAAACAATATGCACAAAAATTTAAAATGAAGCAGTAAAATCTGGAAAAACAAGATCCAGTTATTGGACGTGATGAAGAAATTCGTGATGTTATCCGTATTTTTATCTAGAAAAAAACAAAAAGAAATAATCCTGTATTAATTGGAGAACCTGGGGTAGGTAAAACAGCTATTGTGGAAGGTCTTGCACAAAGAATTGTACGAAAAGACGTTCCTGAAAAATTTAAAAAGATAAAGTCATTTACTCATTAGATATGGGAGCTTTAATTGCGGGGGCAAAATTCCGTGGAGAATTTGAAGAACGTCTAAAAGCAGTTTTATCAGAAGTGACAAAATCAGAAGGGCAAATCATTTTATTTATCGATGAAATTCATACGATTGTCGGAGCTGGTAAAACAGAAGGATCAATGGATGCCGGAAACTTATTAAAACCGATGTTAGCTCGTGGTGAATTACACTGTATTGGAGCAACAACATTAGATGAATACCGTGAAAATATGGAAAAAGATAAGGCTTTAGAAAGACGTTTCCAAAAAGTATTAGTGCATGAACCAACAGTAGAAGATACCATTTCTATTTTACGTGGATTAAAAGAACGTTTTGAAATTCACCATAGTGTTAATATTCATGATAATGCTTTAGTAGCAGCAGCAACTTTATCAAATCGTTATATTACAGATCGATATTTACCAGATAAAGCGATTGATTTAGTTGATGAGGCTTGTGCAACGATTCGTGTAGAAATGAATTCAATGCCAACTCAATTGGATACCGTCACTCGTCGTTTAATGCAATTAGAAATTGAAGAACAAGCATTAAAAAAATGGAAAAAGATGAAGCAAGTAAAAAACGTTTATCCATTCTTCAAGAAGAATTAGCAACCTTACGTGAAGAAGCAAATAGCTTGAAAATGAAATGGGAAATTGAAAAAGAAGAAGTGAATAAAATTCGTGATAAACGTGAAGAAATTGACCGCTTAAAAACATGAATTAGATGAAGCAGAATCAGAATATAATTTAGAAAAAGCTGCTGAACTTCGTCATGGTCGTATCCCTAAATTAGAAAAAGATATTCAAGAATTAGAAAATCAAGCCAGACTGCATGCTCAAGAAGATAATAAATTAGTTCAAGAAGCTGTAACAGATGAAGAAATTGCTCGTGTTGTTGGTCGATTAACAGGTATACCAGTAACTAAATTAGTAGAAGGCGAAAGAGAAAAACTTCTTCAATTAGAAGATACGTTACATGAGAGAGTGATTGGACAAGATGAAGCTGTTCAAAAAAAGTGGCAGATGCAGTCTTTACGTTCTCGTGCAGGGATTACAAAATCCAAATCGACCAATCGTAGCTTTCTTATTCTTAGGACCAACTGGTGTTGGTAAAACAGAATTAGCGAAAACATTGGCAGAAAACTTATTTGACAGTCAAGATCATATGGTCAGAATTGATATGAGTGAATATATGGAGAAATTCTCTGTGAGTCGTTTAGTCGGAGCACCTCCAGGATATGTTGGGTATGAAGAAGGCGGTCAATTAACAGAAGCAGTTCGTCGTAATCCATATACGATTGTTTTATTAGATGAAATTGAAAAAGCACATCCAGATGTCTTTAATATTTTATTACAAGTATTAGATGATGGTCGTCTAACAGATTCAAAAGGCAGAGTCGTTGACTTTAAAAATACGGTCTTTATTATGACAAGTAATATTGGTTCTCAATTCTTATTAGAAATTCAAGGGGAAACAATTGATGCTGAAACGAGACAAGCAGTGGAAAGTGTCTTGAAGGCTACATTTAAACCTGAATTTTTTTAAACCGTATTGATGAAACAATTTTTCTTTACACCATTATCAAGAACTCATATTCATGGCATCATTGATAAGATGTTGAAAGATTTGAATCTTCGTTTACAAGAGCAAGAGATTCAATTAGAGTTCACGGATGAATTGAAAGATTGGATTTCTGAAAATGCTTATAATCCAGTTTATGGTGCTAGACCAATTGCTCGTTATATTCAACGTGAAATTGAAACACCACTTGCAAAAGAATTAATTCGTTCAAGTATTTTACCAGGAAATACCGTACAATGTGATGTAGTAGCAGACCACGTTACGTTTCATGTAGTTGAAGAATAATATGAAATTTAAAAAATAAAGAAAAAAACTTTTCTATGTAGTACTATGAAGCCAGCAGACTGTGGCTATAGCTCATGGCTAAAATTTGAGACCTAGGTCTCAAATTTTAGCCATGAGTCACTTATGCAGTCTGCTTAGAGTCCTTTTACTACATTGAAAAGTTTTTCTTTATTTATTCACTAACCGGTTTACGTTTACGGATGCCCCAGAATTGGAAGTAGTCGGTACGAATTGCACCATTGTATAGTTTACGTTTCTTAGTGGCTTGTTTTTCCATAATGCTCTTCAAAACTTAAATCACTCGTTAAAATATACTTACTCCAAGTTTCTAATGGTTCATACGTTTGTCCCATTTGACGGTAAATATTTTGAGCTTGTTCTTCAGATAATAAACGATCACCATATGGTGGATTAGCGACTAATACACCATTTTCTTTTTTCGTACGGAAATCTTTTAATTGCATTTGCTTAAATTCAATATACTCGCTAACGCCAGCTTTAATTGCATTTTGTTTTGCAATCTCAATCATAGAACCATCAATATCAGCTCCAAGAATGTCTAATGTTACATCTGTACGAATTTCTTTTCTTGCTTCTTGACGAACAGTGTCAAATGCTTTTGGATCAAAGAATATCCATTTTTCAGCTGCAAATGAACGATTTAATCCAGGTGCAATGTTTAATCCAATTAAAGCAGCTTCGATTGGAATGGTACCTGAACCACAACATGGATCGTAAAATGGTTTATCTGGGAACCAATTCGTTAACATGATAAGAGCAGCTGCCATATTTTCTTTTAATGGTGCACCACCTTTTTCAGTACGGTAGCCACGTTTAAATAAACTTGTTCCACTTGTATCAATCGTTAATGTTACGACATCTTTTAGAGATAGAAACTTCGATAGGGATAGAGTGCTCCTGTTTCTGGTAAATGTGTTCTACGTGCATATGCTGCACTTAAACGATTAACAATTGCTTTTTACGATAGATTGGCAGTTAGGAACACTATGTAACGTTGATTTAACAGATTTTTCCTGATACGGGAAATTCTGCATCAACTGGTAAAATTTGTTCCCAAGGGAGTGCTTTTGTTTGTTCAAATAAAGCATCAAAAGTTTTAGCGGTAAATTGACCAAAAAAACAATTTTAATACGATCTGCGGTACGTAAATAAATATTCGTTTTTCGCAATATCATAATCACTTTCCAGTAAAAATAAGCTTTTTCCATTTTCTACTTGGCAATCATATCCAAGAGTTCTTAATTCTTTTCCAACAAGTGCTTCTATGCCAGCTGCAGCAGTGGCGACTAATTGATAAGTTGTCATAATCATTTCCTTTCCATGAAAGTTTTGTTTTTCAAAAAAAATACTGGGAGACCCCGGTAAATAACCTGAATGCAAACTTCTATAAGCCATGTTCTGTTCCATCAATTAGCAGGTTCTAATTGATTTCAGTAATCATCTGTCTACACAAATGTGCCTCTTTTTTCGTTCATTTCCTAATAAAGAGTGCCCCTACCATAAGTTTGGGTTGCTCGCTCGAGGGGTTTACCGCGTTCCACCATTTCCGTTTCCAAAAATGCTTCGTCACTGTGGCACTTTCAAGAATACTTTGGCATAGAAATCCTTAGCCATTTTTTCTGCCGTCAACTAATCGTTGCCTTAGCTTATTGTTTCGCTAAGCACGAACACTACAGACATCTCAGTCTGTGCGAGCATGGACTTTCCTCAGTAGTGCAATGACTACCGCGATTACTCAAAGTTTACAAGTGTTATTAATTTTTAATTGGGGTAATGACACGAGTTTTGTCTAAATCATCTTCGTCTTCTTCTAATTTTTCATCAAATACGTGTTTTTCTAAATTCGCTAAACGTTTTAAAATATCAAAGTTTGTCACTCCAGCAGAAGGAATGCTAGCTGAGCGAGTTCCTTTTGTGACAGTTGCTTGTTTTGATAATTCGTCAACTTTGATTTACTAAACGTTCATTTTCACTTTGTAAAAAGCTAATTTCTTTTTGGAATGTATCATAATCACGAATAATTTGATCTAAAAATGCGTCTACTTCTTCAATATCAAATCCTCTAAATGAGCGTTTAAATTGTTTATTTAAAAATATCTTTTTGTTGATAAATGTCTTGCCATGGTTTCATTACTCCTTAATATCGATCATTCATATATCATTCAGTTCTAGTATGCTTTGCTACTCGATGCAAAAACTGTCTTTTTGCAAGCAGTGAAAAATCATTTTGTTTTTTTCTATCTTCAATATCATACTAAAAAAATATGAAAAATTACAAATATGTTACATTAAATTTTTTTAGGCAATTTTTATTTTCTTTGTTATAATGTCTTGTGAACAATGATAAAATGATTAAAGGAGAGTCAATAAATGGATTGGTTAGAAGTTACAGTAGTAACTCATACAGAAAGTGTAGAGGCAGTCAGTGAAATTTTTATGGAAATCGGATCAAAAGGAGTTTCGATTGAAGATCCTCTCGATTATGATCAATTAAATCAAGAACAATTAGAATGGCTTTCAGTAGAAAGAAAGTCTTTATATGAAACAGATGAAGTATTTGTCAAAAGCTTATTTTCCAACCAAATCAATGGAATGATGAAATGACAGAAACAGTTACGAATAGAGTTCAAGAACTAAAATCTTTCGGATTAACAATTGGTAAGGGAATTGTTACATTACAAACAGTAGGAGAAGCAGACTGGGCAGAAGCTTGGAAAAAATATTATTTCCCAGTACGTGTAACTAGATATTTAACAGTTGTGCCAAGTTGGTTAGAATATCAAAAACAACAAGAAGATGAACGCTTGATTCGTATTAGATCCAGGTTTAGCCTTTGGAACAGGAACGCATCCAACGACTCAATTATCACTAGCAGCTTTAGAGCAATATATTCGTGGTGGAGAGAGTGTATTAGATGTTGGGACAGGTTCAGGTGTATTAAGTATTGCATGCTAAAATTATTAGGAGCAAGTACGGTTACAGCTTTTGATATTGATGAAATGGCAACAAGAGTTTCAAAAAGAAAAATATCTCATTAAACCCAGAAGTTGGAGAAATTGCTGTTTATGAAAAATAATTTATTACAAGGAATTCATCAACCTTCTGATTTAATTGTAGCGAATATTTTAGCTGAGATTTTTATTAATGATGCCAGTTGATGCTTATCATAATTTAAAAAGAAAATGGTGTTTTAATTTTATCAGGGAATTATTCAATCAAAAAGCAGAGGAAGTACGTTCTGTTTATGAAAATGCAGGCTTTTACTTTAAAACAACAACTTACAATGGGTGAATGGAATACATTTGTCATGACAAAAGTGAAAGACTAGGTGAAAAATGATGCAACGTTATTTTTATTAATCAAGTCATTCAATCAGTTGGAGAAAATGATATCCGTTCCTAAAAGAGCAAGAACATCATATGATAAAAAGTGATGCGGATGAATGTTGGAGAATGTTGTGAAATTGTAGATGAAAAAGAACAATTATATATCGCAAAATTACTCAAGTATCTCCATTCGAGTTAATCAATAGAAGAACATAAAGAACAACAGGTGGAATTACCGATTGATGTTACGATTTTTGTAGGACTTTCTAAAAGGGGATAAATTAGAAACCATTGTCCAAAAAGCAACAGAATTAGGCGTTCATACGATTGTACCCGTAGAAATGAAACGGAAATATGGTGAAATGGACAAAGGATAAATCTCAAAAGAAAATTGAAAGATTACAAAAAATTGCTCAAGAAGCTGCAGAACAATCCCATCGACTACATGTTCCGAAAAGTGTTAGATTTAATGACTTTTAAAGGGAAAGTGTAGTCTTTAGCTAAGCAATCGACAAAAAGCATTAGTTGCATTTGAAGAAGTTGCTAAAGAAGGAGAAGCAGCAGTATTTGTTCAAACGTTGACTTCGTTACAAAAGGAGATTCGATTGCCTTTTTATTTTGGTCCAGAAGGTGGATTTGATCTTCAAGAAATTGAGTACTTTAAATAGTCAGGAAAGTACATTCTTGTGCCTTAGGGTCCAAGAATTTTACGAGCTGAAACAGCACCCATGTATGCACTAGCTGCAGTGTCCTATCATTTCGAGCTTTTAAAAAGGTTAGAAATAGTTGACGGAAGGCTAAGAAAGAGATAGGATAAGTATTATCTAAAGTTAAGAAAGCAGATAACATAATAGTTTTGAATACGGTTACTGTAATGAATTAAGGGGAAAAAACGTATATGATCAAAAATAAAAATTATACGGCTGAAGATGTGATTTCACTCTGTCGTGAATATATGAATGAAAAAGAGTATTCAGTTCATTGAAAAAAGCCCATTGAATATGCGACCTTCGCTCATAAAAGATCAAGTAAGAAAAATCTGGAGAAGCATATATTGTTCACCCAATTCAAGTAGCTGGAATTTTAGCAGAATTGCGATTGGGATCCAGATACAATTGCAACAGGATTTTTGCACGATGTTGTAGAAGATACAGGATTTACGATTGAAGACATTGAATATGTATTTGGCAAAAGATGTTGCATTTTTAGTAGATGGTGTTACAAAAACTAGGAAAAATTAAATATAAATCTCATGAAGAACAACAAGCAGAAAATCATCGTAAAATGTTATTAGCAATGGCGAATGATTTAAGGGTTATTATGGTGAAAAACTAGCTGACCGTTTACATAATTTAAGAACCTAAAAATTCCATAAACCAGAAAAACAACGCATGATTGCCAATGAAACATTAGAGATTTATGCACCTTTTAGCACATCGACTAGGGATGAATAAAATTAAGTGGGAATTAGAAGATACATCATTAAGATATTTAAACCCACAACAATATTATCGTATTGTTCAATTAATGGATTCAAAACGTGATGAACGTGAAGCATATATCCATGAAACAGTGGTGAAATATCGAAGAAGCTACACAAGAATTAGAAATCGAAGCTGAAATTTATGGTAGACCAAAACATATTTATTCAATTTATCGAAAAATGAAAGATAAAAAAAGAAAGAGTTTTAATGAAATCTATGATTTATTAGCGATTCGTGTTTTTAGTGAATAGTATTCGTGATTGTTACGCAGTTGTTGGGGCAATCCATACGAAAATGGAAAACCAATGCCTCGTCGTTTCAAAGGATTATATTGCAATGCCGAAAGGCGAAATATGTATCAATCCATTCATACGACCGTTATTGGACCTGGAGGTAAACCGGTAGAAATTCAAATTCGTACATTTGAAATGCATGCTGTTGCAGAATACGGGTGTTGCTGCTCACTGGGCATATAAAGAAGGAAATACTCAAAAAAAGTATCAGCTGATCCACTTCAAAAAACAATTAGATTGGTTTAAAAGATTTAATTGAATTACAAGATGATTCAAAAGATGCGAATGACTTTATGAATAGTGTGAAGGAAGATATTTTTGGTGATAAAGTGTATGTCTTTACTCCAAAAAGGAGATGTTTCTGAGTTACCATTAGGTTCAGGGCCATTAGATTTTTGCCTACAATATTCATACGGAAGTTGGAAATAAAAACAGTTGGTGCAAAAGTTAATAATAAAATTGTTCCATTAAATTATCAGTTAAAAAACAGGAGATATTGTAGAAGTTTTAACTTCTGCTAATTCATTTGGTCCATCAAGAGACTGGATTAATTTAGTCTTTTACGACTCGATGCAAAAATAAAATTCGTCGATTCTTTAAATTACAAAATCGTGAAGAAAGTATTCTTCGTGGTAGAGACTTTACTAGAAAAACAAATTGTCGATTTAGAGTTTTCTCCAAAAGGACTTTTTATCGAAAAACTCAATTAAAAAGAAATTTCTGAGTCGATTTAATTTTGCCAAATGAAGATGATTTATTTGCTGGAATTGGATTTGGAGAAGTTTCTGTTCAAACAGTTGCGAATCGATTAACGGATAAAGCTCGTCGAGAAATTGAAAAACAAAAAAATGCAAGAAGAAGCTTTTGAACAAACGACTGAAAAATTCAACGAAAAGATACTCAAAAATGAGTATTAAAGCATGAAAATGGCGTCATTATTGAAGGGGTTAATAATTTATTAATTCGCTTTAAGTCGTTGTTGTAATCCCTGTTCCTGGGGATGAAATTGTTGGATATATTACAAAGGGACGTGGAATTTCTGTCCATCGTAAAGATTGTCCGAATGTGAAAGTTCAACAAGATCAACAAACATCGTCTTATTGATGTGGATTGGGAAGATACGGGGTAATTCTAAGCAACAATATGATACAGAATTAGTTGTTGAAGGATACAATCGTAATGGTTTTATTGAATGAGGTATTAAATGTCATTAATAGTATTACGAAGTCTTTAAATTCTGTAAACGGGAAAGTGGATTCTAATAAGATGGCTACGATTACGGTCAATATTGGGATTCATAATACGGAACAATTAGAATTTATTGTGAAGAAGATTAATCAAATTCCTGATGTTTATAGTGTTCGTCGTGATTTTCTTAATCGGATGCGAGGAAGAGGTAAGAGTTATGAGAGTTGTTTTACAGCGTGTTTCTCATGCGAGTGTTAGAGTTGAGGAGAAAGTCATTGGAAAGATTCAACGTGGTTTTCTTTTATTAGTGGGTGTAACGCATGATGATGCAATGGAAGATATGGAATATCTTGTTCGTAAGATTGTTCAGATGAGAATTTTTGAGGATGAAGAGGGGAAATTGAATCGTAGTATTCAGGATATTGGCGGTGAGATTTTTATCGGTTTCGCAGTTTACTTTTATATGCGGATACGAAGAAGGGGAATCGTCCTTCGTTTTCAAAGGCAGCTCCTGGGGATGTTGCTCTTGAGATGTTTGAGCAGTTTAATGGGTTGTTAAGAGAGACTGGGGTTCCTGTTGAGACGGGGCAGTTTGGTGCGGATATGAAAGTAGAGTTACTAAAATGACGGACCAGTGACAATCCAGTTGGATTCAAAAACCGTTAATGAGGGCGTAATAGAAAAGAGAAGTGGAAAAGACTTTATATGTGTAGTAGCTAGGACGCCAGCAGCTTCAGATAGCGAATCTCATGGCTAAAATTTGAGCCTAAGGTCTCCAAATTTTCCAGTAATAAAAGCCAATCTGGCTCTATTACGTTAGCTACTGAAAAGTCTTTTTTCTCTTTTTCTATACTTTTGAATGTTACTAACATATAAGGCGTTGGAGACTTTTTATTGTCGTTGGTTTTCTAGGTCTGTGCGGACTACTAAGACGTCGCAGTTGGCGTTTCTGATGACGTATTCTGATACCGATCCAATAAATAATCGTTCTACTGCGTTTAGTCCTGTTGCGCCCATCATAATTAAATCAATTTGATAATCCTTTGGAATATTTTTTGAAATATAAACTTTTGGAGAACCATATTCTAAAACAAAATCGATGTCATTAAAATCATGTTCTTGGGCATATTGACGATATTCTTGGAATAAAGTTTTCTGTTTGTCTTTGAATTTCTTCATTAAAAGTTTCCTTCGAAAACCAGTAGGAGTTTGAAGGACTCGTGTATCAATAATATGTGCAATTAAAACTTGAGCACGATTTCTTTTAGCGACCTCAATTGCTTTTTCAAAAGCTAATCTTGCTTCATTTGATCCATCTACTGGAACTAAAATTTTTGAATATTCATGGAACATAACCATCACTCCTTCATCTTTATACTTTTATTATACCACTCTGAAAATAGTTTTTAAAAAGGGTTTCATAAGATAAAATCCGTTAATAAAGAAAAACCACTCAAAGAGTGGTCCAAAGTAAAAACTTTGATTGATAGATTTCCGGTGATGCCGTTTGATGTATTTGATAGTTTTGAACCCGCATTTCTAAGCAGGTGGGCTTCATGAGTTATTTCTTAACTTCACGTGCAATGGCTTGTTATCCATAACAACAATCTGAATCCCTAAATAGTCATTAATTGTTCGGTCAACACATAGTAAATACCGCGCACATCTCAGATTTCTATGTCACTATAGTAGCACTCATCTGATAAAAATCAATACTAAAATTTGATAGCGTTTACTTATATCTGAGATGCAAATATTTTTAAGCAGATAAGTTGAAAAATGATTTCAAATATGATATGATAAAAGAAAAATTTAATAAAACCAAAACATTTGGGGTGCCAATTGGTTGAGATTATACCCATTGAACCTGATCTGGATATGTACCAGCGAAGGAAATGTGAATGTTGCAATAGTATGTTTTCTAATGATTTGTTTGCTCGATATTAAAGATAGTTTCTTTTAGGATATTTTTGATGTCGAAGTCAAAGATTTAGTTTCCATTGCTTCTGTTAATTATGTTAGTGAATGAGCCTCCTTTTGTTTTGAAAACGAAAGGGAGTTTTTATGGAAAAATGGAGTTTGAAAGATGTCATTTTAATGGCATTATTAGCGTTTCTTTTGGGGGCGTATTTATGGGAGCAGGATTTTTGTATGTCGCTTAGAAGTGGCATTAACGCCTGGAGGTATCAACCTTTTGCGAATGAAATTTTATTTGGATTATGGACGATGGCTGCTCCGATGATTGGAGTACTATTGAAGAAGAAAGGAAGTTCGACTCTTGGAGAAATGTTAGCTGCTTTAGCAGAAATGTTAATGGGTTCTCAGTTTTTGGAGTGTGAGTTTTAGTTTCTGGTTTTGTTCAAGGGCTTAGGTACTGAAGCTGGATTTTTGTAACGGGATATAAGAGATATGATACTTTTTCTCTTACATTAGGTGCGATTGGTACAGTTGTCTTTAGCTTTATTTATGAGTATTTCAAATTAGGATATGGCGCTTATTCTAGGATTTTTAGTTGCATTAATCGTTGTTCGTTTTATTTCTGTTTTTGTTTTTCGGTGTAGTATTTGTAAAAATTGTAATGAACTTATTAGAAAAAGTAAAAAGCTACAAGAGGAAATTAATCAATGAATGGTATTACTTTAGAAGATGTGAGTGTTTGGCAGGGAAAAACTAACATTCTTCATCATCTCCATTGCCAACTGGAAATGGGCGAATTCATTTTATTAACAGGTGATACGGGAAGTGGAAAGTCAACTCTATTTCAATTTTTATCGGGCATTAAACCGATGACTTTTGAAGGTCACTGTTACTTGTTAGGAAAAGATATTTCTTCCATGACATCTGTAAAAAGAGCAACGATTGCTGGAACTGTATTCAAAAACATATCGTCAATTTACGATGAAAAATTTACGGAGCGAATTAACGTTCACTCTTGAAAATTTAGGGTTTAATTATGAACAAATTCAAAAAAGAATTCATCACGTTACGATGGATACAGTAACGCAACATTTATTAGATCGTCCTTTTGTTCAATTATCTGGAGGAGAGCAACAACGTTCTGCGATTGCTGTCTTATTAGCAATGGATGTACCAATTTTATTATTAGATGAGCCATTTACTAGTGTTGACGAGAAAAGTAGACGCTCTTAATGAAATTATTATTTGAACTTTCTCAAAGGGAAAATTAATCATTGTTAGTGATCATGATACGAATGGATACAGCGAATATAATAGTCGTATATTACATATTCAGCAAGGTTGCTTGCAGACGGTTCCGATTAGTACGTTGACGAATCATTCAGTTATTCCATTAGAACAAGAAGGTGCATCATCAGAGAAGTACCTTTTCAAAATGTTATAAAAAGAAGGTTTGTGGTCGATTCCAGAGTTTTTCTTTAGAAAAAGGGGATTACGACTTTAACTGGAGATAATGGTGTCGGAAAATCAACTTTACTAAGAGCAATGGTTCAATTATCAAAAAGTAAAAAGGCAATTTTATATATGAAGGCATAACAAAGAGAAATCGTTCCAAATTGTTAACATTGACCGTTCAAGAAGCGATGCATCAATTTGTCACTTTAATGCCAAGGGATGAATTGAATTTTTGGAATGAAGAGATTTCGATCATACTCAAGAATGGCAAGAACGAATACTCACAGAAACAGCATTAGGTTCAAAAACTGGATACAAGTTTGATGTATTTAGTGGTGGAGAACAAAAATTGATTCAGCTAATCTGTATGCTAAGTTTAGAAATTCCATTTTTATTATTGGATGAACCTTTTACCGGATTAGATAAAAGTTGTCAATTGATAGGAGAATGGATGAAGTGGAATCAACAAACACATGATCAACAATTATTAGTCGTTTCTCATCGATTAGCCCCTTTAGAAGGTGTGAGTCAACATCATATTCAAATCAGTGAGCAGACATTACAAAAAGGGGGCATGTAATATGGAAAAACAGTCTAAAAGTTTAGCTTTTTCTCTTTTTCTAATACTAGTGACGATTGAATTATCGTTTGTTCCTTCAAATGTCTTGAATATTTTTGTATTGTGTGTTGGATTCTTGTATCTGCTTTGGAAGAAGCAGTGGGCGTCATTGGTGCAACCATTATTGTTCCATTATTTCCAGCGATTGGTAGTTATTGGTCGATTCGTGTTCAAGGGATTCATCTAGAGCTTGCTTCAGTGATGTTTACAAGAACATTTGCATTTGCTCTATTAGGATTTTTATTGGCATTTAGTGTGGATTTGGAAGAATTATTATTAGTTCTGGAACAAAAAGGACTGCCTTCTCATTTTGTCTATGGCTTATTAGTCATTATTCATGCTTTTCCATATATTAGAAGAGAAGTTGTGCAAATGAAGGAAGCGAGTCAATTAAGAGGTCGCCCCTTACATTTTTGGTCAAGCTTATATTATATCAAAGTCATTTTTACAGCTTATTACTTACAAGAGCAATATGAACAAGCGATGATTAGCCATGGATTTGATGAAAAAGGAAAACGAACACCATCGATTATTTGGAAAAATGATGGTAAAAGCTTTGGGATGGATGATTTTATTATTTGTAGTAGGAAATAGTATTGGATGGTTGTGGAGGTAGGAAAATGACATTTACAGAAAAAGCAATGGAAGTTTCTAAACGTTATTGGCAAGGGAAGTTTTTGAACATCCATTTGTAACGGGATTACAAGATGGGACATTGGGGATTCAATATTTCGTTATTATTTATTACAAGATCGTTATTATTTAGAACATTTTAGTAAAATCTATCAAATTATTTCTGATGCTTCTGATGATGCAGAAGTGAAAGAATTAATGCGTAGAAATTCGCAACATTTAGCAGAAGGGGAAACAATTAATTCGAGAAGAATTTTTCAAGAATTGGGCATCGATGAAGAAGAAATCAAAAATACACCGATTGCTCCAACGGCTTATAATTATGTATCGCATTTGTATCGACAACTAGCAGAAAAAAATGTCGTTGTAGCCTGTGCAGGAATGTTACCTTGTCCGTGGTTATATCAAGCCATTGGAGAACAATTAATCAAACAAGGTTCCCCTCATGAAATGTATCAACGATGGATTATGACTTATGCGGGAGAAGACAGTAAAGAAGCTGTTCAATATGAATGTGGTGTTATCGAACGATTATATCAAGAGGCAACAGATGAAACAAAAGAAGAAATGATAGAAGCATTTTATCGTAGTTGCCAATTTGAGTATCTATTTTGGGAAATGGCATATACACACGAAACATGGAAATTAGAAGGTTAGGAAGTTAGGAAAATGAGTAGAAATAAAAGAATTATGTTTTTAGCAATGATGGTAGCATTAGATGTGGTGTTATCTCCATTAATGCGAATTGAAGGAATGGCACCAATGTCTAGTACGATTAATGTCATTGCAGCAATGCTGATGGGACCAGTATACGGAGTTGCAATGGCCTTTTTAACAGCGATTCTTCGTATGACTTTATTAGCAATTCCACCTTTAGCATTAACTGGTGCAGTATTTGGAGCGTTATTAGCAGGGATTGGAGCAAGAATGACTAAGAATATCTATGGAGCGATGATTGGTGAATTTATTGGAACAGGATTAATTGGTTCCTTATTATCTTATCCTGTAATGGTTTGGTTTACTGGAACAACAACTGGATTATTCTGGTTTGTTTATACACCACGTTTTTGTGGAGGAGCGATTATTGGTTCAACAATTGCTTGGTTAGTTTGGGCAAAACTAAAAAACGTATCAACTATCCAACGTATTCAAAAATTATTTGCACCAACTAAGGAATGTCCATTATGCAAAAAGTTTTAGAAAATATTTTCCCATTACAACGTCCTCTGATTCATTGCATCACGAATGGAATTACAAAGGAATTAGTGGCAAATGCATTATTATATGTAGGGGCAAAAACCAATTATGGCTGAATACGAACGAGAAATTGAAACGGTTATTCAAGTTTCATCTGCCGTATTACTAAATATTGGACATTTAACAGAAGAAAAAGAAGCTTGCATTATAAAGGCAGCAAAACTTACGAATGCTTATCAAAAACCTCTTGTCGTAGATGCTGTTGGAATAGTGGGACTATCGAATCGACTTGCTTTAGTACAACGTTTATTAGACATTGGCGTTACCGTTGTGAAGGGAAATATTTCAGAAATGAGACGACTAGCTGGACTTAATAGTAGTGCTAAAGGAGTCGATAGTGCTAAAGAAGACCAAAGTTTGATGGAATTAAAAGACTTAGCTCAGGCATTAAGAAAGGTGGCTAAAACTTATCCTCAAACAGTTTTTCTAGCAACAGGTGAACAAGATTTAGTTGTTATTGATTCAAACTGTTTTTGCCTAAAAAATGGAGTAGATTCCTTAGAATTATTTACAGGTACAGGAGATGTAGTGGGAGCTTTAATTGCGGGAGTTTTTAGGGTAGTGGAATTGAACCACTAGAAGCTATAATTGGAGCGATTACTTATTTTAATGTATGTGAGAAAAAGCAAGCAAGGTACTCCAGCAAGGAATGGAAAGTTTTCGAATCGAAAACTTGTAATCAATTATCCAAATTGTACCAAGAAAATTGGCAAGAAATGCTAAAAATGGAGGACTGGACAAATGAAGAAGTTAGATAAAACATTAGCCCTTTATTTAGTAACGGCACGTTATGATTGGAAAGAAGAAGACTTTTTGAAAAAAGTAGAAGAAGCTTGTAGCTCTGGTGTAACTCTTGTGCAATTAAGAGAAAAAGAATGCAGTACAAGAGAATATTATGAATTAGCTCAAAAAGTTAAGACTATCACAGATAGGTATCACATTCCTTTGATGATTGATGATCGAGTGGATATTTGTTTAGCCGTTGATGCTAGTGGTGTTCATATTGGAGCAGATGAATTACCTGTTGAAGTGAGTTCGAAAACTTATTGACAAGACAAAATATCTAGGAGTTACAGCTAAAACAGTTGAACGAGCATTAGAAGCAGAACAATATGGAGCAGATTATTTAGGTGTAGGAGCCATTTATCCAACGACGACAAAAGTCATTACTCAACCAACCTCTATTGAAACTCTTAAGGAAATTGTGACAACCGTATCGATTCCTATCGTAGCTATTGGTGGTATTAAAGAAGACAATATGGAACCACTGGAAGGACAGGGTATAGCAGGTGTAGCCATTGTTAGTGAGATAATGAAAGCTAAAGATATTAAACAAAAATGTTACTGTTTAAGAAAGAAAGTAACGGAAATTTTAGGAGGGGAAGCAAATGAGTAATGAAACCATTCAAGTAGTGACCATTGCTGGATCTGATTCAGGAGGCGGAGCAGGAGCTCAAGCAGATTTAAAAAAACATTTCAAGCTCGACAAGTTTTTTTGGAATGAGTATTTTTGTAGCTTTTAATAGCGCAAAAATACTTTAGGAGTACAAGCAGTACATGAAGTACCTAGTGCATTTATTGATGCGCAATTTCAATCTTTATCAAGTGATTTTCAAATTCGTGCAGCCAAAACAGGAATGTTAGCAGATAGTCGAGTTGTTCGCACTGTAGTAGAAAATTATAAAAAAGTAAATTTTGGTCCATTAATTGTGGATCCAGTTATGATTGCTAAAGGCGGACATCCATTATTACAACCAGAAGCGATTGAAACGATTAAAAAGATTATTACCAATTGCCACAGTTTGCACACCAAATTTACCAGAAGCGGAAGAATTAATTGGCAAGAAAATCTTAACAGAAAAAGATATGATAGAAGCTGCAGTTATTTTACAAAATTTTGGAGTGAAAAATGTTATTATTAAAGGCGGACATGGAACGCTGGATATTGTAAAAGACTTTGTCTTATTAGAAGATGGAACAGCATTTTGGATGGAAGCTAAACGAATTCAAACAGCTTCTACCCATGGAACAGGTGATACATTCTCCGCTTGTATTACAGCTGAATTAGCAAAAGGACAATCTTTGAAAGAGAGCATTATTACAGCCCGCAAATTTATTCAAGGAGCGATTGCTCAACCAATCTATGTAGGAAATGGACATGGCCCAACAAATCATTGGGCGAAGTTGGATGACAGTGTTCGAGTAATTGAAGCGTAAGAAAATAGGAATATGACTTTTTCGATGTAGAGAGGATGACAGTGTGTGTTGTCATGAAGCTTACTATTGGAGAGTTGTATTCTTTTTTTAGTTGCATCTTAGAGTGGATGGAATTTCTCCTAAATCATATTGAAAGCTAGGTAAACTAATAGTAAAATGAAAGCGAATAAATATGTTTTGTAGGGGGAATGAGTATTATGTTACACAATAAAAAGATGGTTTTACGGATTTATTCTACTCTTCTTAGGGAATACGCTTTTGTTCAGGTCAACAGAGTTTTCTATAATACTGTCAATTATAATGATACTATTAGGTCATTTATTTCATTATACTGATTGGAAAAAGAACAGTTTGGTCTGATTATTAAAAGTAATATTGTGATTGCGTTAGTTTTTATAATATATTATTTTGTTTTTCAATCAAATGAAATTAGGTTTGCTCCATAATATTTTCATTGCAATGATAGCGTATATTTCATTTTTGGTATTTAAGTCGGGAAAAAGAAAAATAAAAACTAAAGAAAAATAAATGAATATTCTCTGATAGTGGTGTGATCGTAACGTTGTTTAATAGAAATTTATAGTATCGATTACGAGGCTCAAAATGAAGCCTACTTGTAGAGCTGAGAAACATATACTGGACAACCTCACCTCTAACAGATCATGATGGTGCATTACGGGAGAGTTATCAGATGAGTAATTATATAAAAGTTTAATGAAAGATAGATGGGCTAATGTGAAATAATGATTATACTGTCTCCATTGACACACGCAACAATGAGAAGAACTTAGAGATCAGCCATTTCTGTTGCATTAACGATTTGAGTTCCGGAAGAATGGTTTGAAAAAGCCAATGGGAGATATTAGGATTAGCTTGTGGTGGGGGACTGGCAGGGTCCAGCTGCGTTAAAAGGTTACGATGTAGCGATAATGGATTTCTCTACATCACAATTAGAAAGAGATGAAAATGGTATTGCTAAAAGAGAAGCTTAACAATCAACACAGTTCAAGGCTGATGTGACAAAACCATTCCACTTTTGAAAAGTGAGCACTTTTGATATTAGTACAATCCAGTTTCAAATGTATATATCGAAGATCTAGATATGCATGTATAAAAGGCTTCTCGAGTATTGAGGGTGGACTGTTAATGGGTCGGATTTTATGAATCCATGGATATACATGTATGATGCTGACATTGTATGGATCGACCCGATGAGGAATTAGTACTGAGTTATCTACTTTTAATTCAAAAGAGCTTTGAACAAGAAGGCAAAGATCATATCCAGTAGTCTGGATATGAATTTAGCACAATACGATGAAAACGTCAGATTAGAGGACAACTAAAAATGGTCTGAGCAATGATCGATTTTTATGAATCAGCATGATGAAAAGAAATGGATTAGCTGTTATGGAAATGACTAT